>JADHEF010000045.1_pt1 | contig 149312 bp, 124 predicted proteins | sample 8952391 | NCBI WGS metagenome assembly JADHEF01 (sample SAMN16124439, study PRJNA663245) | bioreactor sludge metagenome | isolation source: sludge (nitrite) | place: India:Bengaluru | collected 2019-02-28 | reverse complement strand
ATATAATATATTTTATTTTTAATAGTATAAATATTTTGTTAATAATTGTATTATACTTATTTAATAATACTATTATATTGATTAATAATTTAATAATTCCCATCTTATTTTATTTATATAATATTTTTAGTGTATATCTTTAAATTTACTTTTAGATAGGATTATAATTATTTTATTTTAAGATAGATTTAGAATTAGATTATTTTAAGATAGATTTAGAATTAGATTATTTTAAGATAGATTTAGAATTAGATTATTTTAAGATAGATTTAGAATTATATTAATTTCAGAAAGATTTAAAAATTAAATTATTTAATATCTCCTCAATTTAAAAAAATTTTATAATTTATAGGTGTTGAGAAAAAGGTAGTGTTTCACATACCTTCTAAACTCATATCAATCATTCTTTTGGTTTCATTAGCTAATTCTGGTGGAAGACCAGTTATGTCCATACTTAAAAAACCTCTAACAATCATAGAAGTTGCTTCTTCTTCAGTAAGGCCTCTTGATGTAAGATAATATATTTCTTCTTCATCAATTTTTCCAACAGCTGCTTCATGGGACATTTCAAGATTTGCAGCACTTGCTTCAAGTTCTGGAACAGCATAAATCATAGAATCATCTGAAAGGACTAGTCCATGACATTCAAGATGTCCTTTAACTCCTGGAACAGTTCCTGCTAAGTGCCCTCTTGAATAAATTTTTGATTCATCATTAGAAACGGCTCTAGATATGACTTCTGCAGCAGAACCTTTTCCATTTAAATAAACCCTTGAACCTACATCAATAATAGAATCCTTTTGTCCACTTTGTATGCTCTGAAATATTGCTTTTGAATTTTTACCTGAACAATATGCAGTTGGATAAGATTGTATTGTTTTAACAGGGCTTGTTAATATATAATTATTTATAAAAGTAGCATCATCATCAATTTTTATACCGGTTCTAGGTCTTACTTCGACCTGTTCTGCCCAATTATGGACCATTGTAAATGTTATTTTTGCTCCTGGTTTTAAATAAAACTCTGAAACTCCAACATGAAGTGCAGAAGAAACATCTTCTCCAGTTGCACATCCAGTAATAACATGTAGTTCTGAATTTTCTTCAGCAATTATTATATTATGTGCTGTTTGCATAACTGTTTCATCACCAATAAACATACATGCTTGCATAGGGAAAACTTCTTTGGTTCCAGGTAAAGACCTTATAAAATATCCACTTCTTGTTCCTTCTTCATGTTCTCTAAGGGCGGTTTGAGCAGTATATTTATCTGCATCAGGGGATACAACATTCCACAAATATTGATCTAACCAGTTATATTTATTAAGTGCAGTTTCAAGATTCATTAATTCTATGGAATCTGAAATTGAGTTTGAATAAATATTACTTTGATCCATCTGAAGGAAAGATCCTGCTCGCTCATTTTCAGAGGTATCTACTCCTACTTTGAGAAGAGTTTCTTTTACTTTTTTTGGAACATCTTGGATACTATCTACGTTTTCATGTTCTTCTTTATCTTCTTTTGTAAATTCATCCATGTCAATATCGGATCCAATAGTTGCTTTTTTATCTTTAGCCTTTTCAGCTTTTTGTAATACATTTCGCACACTCAACACATCCTTTAAATCCTTCTTTTCGTATGTCATGTAAAATTTCATCAGGGTTTCCAGAACAGGCAATTTTACCATCCATTAATACATGGGCCATATCTGCCCCAACAAAATTAAGTATGTAGCCTAAATGAGTGATAAGCAATCCGGACCTCATTCTTTGTCCTGGCTTTTTATCTTTGTCAAGTAGTACATTTATCTCTTCAGCGAGTAATTCAACATTTTCAATATCAACGCCAGAATCTGGTTCATCAAACATAGTAAAATCTGGTTTTTGAGCAAGCAATTGAAGTATTTCTGATCTTTTAACTTCTCCTCCAGAAAATCCGAGATTAACATCTCTTTCAAGGAATTCTTCATTAAATTTAAGTTTATCTGTAAGTAATTGCATTTCAGGAGTAAGATTTTCTTCTTTTGTATCTTGACCACTTTCTACTTTTAGTAGATCTTTCAAATTAACTCCTCTAATTGCAGGAGGATTTTGAAAACTAACTCCTACTCCTCTTTTAACCCGTTCAGTAGTACTCAAGTTAGTTATATCTTCTCCTTTAAAAAATATGCTACCATTTACAATTTTATATTTTGGAAATCCAAGAATACTCATAAACAATGTGCTTTTTCCACTCCCATTTGGCCCTAAAAGTACATGTGTCTCTCCTTCTTTTATAGTCAGATCTATATCTTTTAAAACACGTTTTCCACTAACTTCAACAGCTAAATCCTTTATTTCAAGTAACATAATTCACCACCTTATTATCTTTATTAATTATATTTCTAATTATTTGATTTTAATTATAATTATAATTATAATATAATCATTTGATAATTTTAGTTATATTTACATAATATAATTATTTTATTAATTCTTTTTTTTAAATTATTATATATTATAAAATATTTTTATATATTTTATAAATATATTTTTTAAATTATAAATATGTTAATTTATTATTTTAAATATGATATTATAAATTAATATTAAAATTAATATTATAATAATTACATTATTAACTTGCAGTAATATTAATTATAATAATTTATTTTAATAAAATTTTTTTTACTTTATCAAAATTTAAAATTTTTTCTTTAATAAAAAAATTTTCAAAATTTTATTTTATCATATATGAACTATACTGTAAATTATTTATTATTTCATACTATAATAAAAATTATTATTATTTTTATTTTTATTTTTAAGTGAGACTAATAATTTTATTTATTAACCAATACTTTTATTTGCTTTGTTTTTACTAATATTATTTTAAATATCACTTTTTGTCATATTACATGGTTTAAATCTATAATAATAGTTTTAAATTTAATTTAATCTTTTAAATATCTTAAAATCTTTTTAAAGCTTTTATTTTTCTTTTTCGACAATATTAATCATTTATTTAATTGATTTTATTATTACTTTTTTAAAACTTAATATCCTATATAAGTTTTTCGACTTTGATTTCTAAGTAACCTTTATATTAATTATATTCCTAATGTATTAACAGTACATTGATGTAACGCTGAGCTAGCTCATTAAGGTACATTTAAAATTCAACATTAATAGATTATGCAGAGGATATTCATTGAACAAATGGATTATAATTCATTTGGATATGTGTTTATAATTGAATATTTAGGAATATATTTCTATTTTGAGGATGTTCTTTAGATTACTTTTTAGCTAATTTATTTGATGTTAATTTTTCAAATATACATGTATATGTAATTAGATTAAATTCAATATGATGAAATTCTTTATTATAGATAAATTATAGTTATATAAAAATTTGCAAATATAGAAATTTTTATCTAAACTTTACTATATTATCTAAAAATAATTTATGATATCTATAATAATATGTATATTATTAAATTAAGAATGAATTATTGAGTTTAAAATTTATGAATATAAATAAAATATGTTAAGTGGAGGAAACTCTATGGCTGAAGATGACGTAAAAATTGTAATGTTTTGTTGCAACTGGTGTTCCTATGGGGGAGCAGATACTGCAGGTACAGCTAGAATGCAATACCCACCGAATATTAGGGTTATTAGGGTAATGTGTTCTGGAAGAATTGAACCTCAGTTTGTATTGAAAGCATTCCGTGAAGGAGCAGATGGTGTAATAGTTGCAGGTTGCCACCACGGTGACTGCCATTATGACGCAGGTAATTACAAATTAGATAGAAGAATGAGACTAATTTACAAATTAGCTGAAGAAATGGGTATTGGAAAAGACAGAGTATACCATGATTGGATTTCTGCATCTGAAGGTGAAAAATTTGCAGAAACTGTTAAAATGATGGTAAACCGTATTAAAGAGTTAGGTCCTGCACCTTTAAAAGAACAACTTGATGCTGAGGCATAAGTGGAGGAAATAAAATGGCAGAAAAAGCAAAAATAGGAACTATGTGGCTTGGAGGTTGCTCTGGATGTCACTTATCTATTGCTGATTTTCACGAATCTTTATTAGATGTTTTAGAATTAGCTGATTTCGAATTTTCACCTGTTTTAATGGATACTAAATATGATGAAGTCCCTGAATTAGATGTATTAATTATTGAAGGTGGAATTCGTAATGAAGAAAACAGAGAATTAGCTGAAGAATTAAGGGAAAAAGCTAAATTTGTTATAAGTTATGGAACTTGCGCGGTTTATGGTGGAATACCTGGACTTGGTAATTTACATACTGTAGAAGATTTAGAACAAGAAGCATACATTAATTCCCCAAGTACTGTAAATGAAGAGGGAATTATTCCTAATGAAGATGTTCCAGCATTAGAAAGTAGAGTTAGACCTTTAGGAGAAGCAATCGATATAGACTTAATTGTACCAGGTTGTCCTCCAAGATCTGATGTTGTAGCTGAAGCGGTTGTATCTTTATTAAAAGGAGAATCTGTTGAATTACCTACAACTAATCTTTGTGAAGTATGTCCAAGAGAAAAACCACCTGAAGGTTTATCTATGGATTTCATTAAAAGACAATTTGAAGTTGGAAAACCTGAAGATGATTTATGTTTAATACCTCAAGGTTTAATCTGTATGGGGCCAGCTACTGTATCCTTATGTGGTGCAGAATGCCCATCCATAGCTATCCAATGTAGAGGTTGTTATGGTCCTACCGCTAAAGTAAAAGATCAAGGTGCTAAAATGATTAGTGCTATTGCATCTGATTATGGGGTAGAAGAAGATAAAACTATTGACCCAGAACAAGTAGCTGATCAATTAGATGATATTGTTGGTACTTTCTATACCTACACTTTACCAGCTGCTTTAATACCTGCAAAAATGCAAAATGGGGGAAAATAAATGGTAAAACTTACTATGGAACCTGTAACCCGTATTGAAGGACATGCAAAAATCACTGTCCAACTCGACGATGCAGGAAACGTACAAGATACAAAATTACATGTAATGGAATTTAGAGGATTTGAAAAATTCATGCAAGGACGTCCTGTTGAAGAAGCTCCAAGGATTGTTCCTAGAATTTGTGGTATTTGTGATGTACAACACCATTTAGCTGCTGCAAAAGCTGCTGATCAATGTTATGGATTTGAAGATAATGATATATTACCTGCTGCTTACAAAATGAGAGAATTAATGAACTGGGGTTCATTTATGCATTCTCATGCATTGCACTTTTATTTCTTAGCAGCTCCTGATTTAGTTATTCCTGATGGAAACAGAAAAACAAGGAATGTTTTCCAAATTATTAAAGATATGCCTGATGTAGCATTACAAGCTATTCAAATGAGGAAAAATGGTCTAGATATTGTTAAAGCTGTTGGTGGAAGACCAATTCACCCAACTTCTTCAACTCCTGGTGGAATATCCACTGAATTAGATGCTGAAACTCAAAAAGATTTACTTGCTAAAGCACAACAAAATGTTGAATTAGCTCAAGCAACTTTAGACTTAGCTACTCCTATATTTGAAGAAAAAATAGATTTAGTTAATTCTTTAGGTAATTTCGGCGACACTAGACACTGTGGTTTAACTAATGATGGTGTATGGGATGTTTACAACGGTGATGTTAGAATCAAAAGTAAAGATGGTTCTAAAACAGAATATGAATACAACAACCTCGGATACTTAGATGTTGTTGCTGAACATGTAAAACCATACTCTTGGTTAAAATTCCCTTATATCAAAGAATTAGGTTATCCTGATGGTATTTATAGAGTAGCTCCATTATCAAGAATTAATGTAGCAGATAAAATGCCTGATGCTGCACCTCTTGCTCAAGATAGATTTAAAGAGTTCCATGATAAATTTGGATATGGTCAAGCACCATTACTCTTCCACTGGGCAAGATTAATCGAGTTATTAGCTTCTGCTGAATGTGCAGCTGCACACTTAGAAGGCGACTTATCTGGTAAAAAATTCCCAGATGCAATTGAAAGAGTAGCTGGTGAAGGTGCAGGTATTGTAGAAGCTCCTCGTGGAACTTTAATACACCATTATAAAACTGATGATGATGGTTTAATGACCAATGTTAATATTGTTGTTGCAACCATCCAAAATAATCCAGCAATGGAAATGGGTATTCAAAAAGTAGCTAAAGACTACATCAAACCTGGCGTTGAAGTCGATGATAGTATTTTCAACTTAATGGAAATGGTTATCAGAGCTTACGACCCATGTCTATCTTGTGCTACTCACTCAATGGATAGCCAAATGAGATTAGCTACTATAGAAGTTTATGATAGTGAAGGCAATTTAATTAACAAAATCTAAGGGGTGTAACATATGATCGTAGTCAATCAAGAAGACTGCATCAAGTGTGGAGCATGTGAAGGAACATGCCCATCTGCAGCTATCGAATTAGAAGATCAAAAAGTCGTCTACTGTGATATCTGTGGTGGAGAACCTAAATGTGTTGAAACTTGCCCACAAGGTGCACTCACTGTGGATGAATTACTCATTAATGAGAATGGAGACACCCAAGCAAGAATTGTTTTCAATCCAGTTAAATGTAATGAATGTGGAGATTGTGTAGAAATATGCCCTCCTCAAACATTAAAAATCTGTGATTGTGAAGGTGCTTTGAATTTACAAGGTTTCTGTGTAATGTGTCAAAAATGTGTAAACATCTGTCCAGTTGAAGTAATTGGAATTCCAGGAATTAAAGAACCTAAAACTCGTGAAATAGAAATCACTGAACCTATCTTTATTAAAGATTGTGTTGGCTGTGGAACTTGTGTTCCTGAATGCCCTGTTGATGCTATTACACTTCCAGAAGTTGGTGGAGAAATAGTTATTGATGAAGATACTTGTATTAAATGTGGAGTTTGTTCTCAAACTTGTCCATGGGATGCAGTATTTATATCAAAGAAAAGACCAGTAAAACGTTCAAAAGAAATTAAGTCCTTTACTTTAAGTGAAGATACTTGTATTGGTTGTAATACTTGTGTTGATGCTTGTCCTGGTGACTTCATTGAAGCTAAATCTAATTTAACCGTTGACCTTCCAGATATTTGTGCTGCTTGTAGTTTATGTGAAAAACTCTGTCCAGTTGATGCTATTAGTTTAGATGTCGAATGGGGAGATGCAAAACCTGCAAATGAGGAAGGAGTTGTAAATAATTCTGAAAAATGTGATTTCTTAGGTGCTTGTGCTGTTTCTTGTCCTTCTGAAGCTATTCGTGTAGTTAGGAAAGACGGTGTACAAATTCCTGGTGAAGAACAAACAAACAAAGAACCATCATTCAATATGTGTGTTAGATGTGGTGCATGTGCCGCAAAATGTCCTGAAGGGGCTTTAACTTTAGCACCTATTGATAAAGTATCTAATGGGGAAATTGTTGAAAGAAATAGAATTGTTTTCAACCCATCTAAATGTAATCAATGTGGAGATTGTATCGATGTTTGTCCATATGATATGTTGAAACTTAAGGATGAAGGTAATTTACCTCTCGTTGGTTTCTGTACTTTATGTGAACAATGTATCGAAGCATGTCCTAAAGATGCAATGGAATTTAAATAAACAAGAAAACAAAATATTTTCAATATATTAGATGGCTAATCCATCTAATTTTTTATTTTTTTAATATATTTATTATTTAATTTACAAAATTAATATTTAGCTCATTTTTTATTCTATTTATAGAAATAATATTTTTATTTTTTAGCATATATTTTATAAAAATAATATTTAATTTATTCTTAATAGAATTATAATTACTTTTTTTCATGTATTTAATAAAAACAGATTATATATTTATTATTTGTCATTATCATTATCTTGATTTTTTTTATATAATATATATCCTATTATGCTAACAAATATAGCTATTACAACTATTTCTTCTAAAAATGATATTTGATTTGCTATATTTTTATATACATTTCCAAATTGCCATCCTAAAAATCCAAGAATAGTGGCTCTTGTTAATCCTCCTAGAAATGTTATGATAATATACTTTTTAAGATCATATCTAATAACTCCACAGAATGCACTAATAGCTACACTAGGGATAGCAGGTATAGATCTTACACCATAAAGAATAATTTCGTCTTTTGTTTGTTCTTGGAATTTTTCATCTGTTTTTTCAATATCTTCCCAGTTAATAGCTAAATATTTTCCCCATTTAGCTATGAATGGTTTGCCAATATAATAACAAATACCATATATGAATAGTGATCCTATTGTCATTCCCAAAGCTGCGGGAAGTGCGACATTCAAAAAAAGAATTGTAATGGAAGTTAATCCAATTATTTGTCCTTCTAATATAAAAAAACTACTTCCTAATATAATTATTGTTGAAGGTATTGGGGCGATTATCTCTTCAATTATGCTTCCAAGAAATACTCCAATTGCACCATATTCAATAAAAAAAGATTGTAAATAGCTTGTAATTGTTTCTAACATAATTTTCAAATTTTAATTTTCAGCTTTTAATTTTCAGCTTTTAATTTTTGAATTATAATTCAATTTTTATCTTTTTTAAATTTCATCTATAATTAGTTTATGTTCTTCTAGCTCTAATCTTTTATCTTTTTTAAATTTCATCTATAATTAGTTTATGTTCTTCTAGCTCTAATCTGATAAATTTCCCATAGATAATTTTTTTTTCATTTAGTATATCCGTCATGGTTATTTTTGTATCTTCAATATCAACAACCATAACATCTTCCATTATTAATTCTCCATTACTATTATAAATATTGGATTCACACATGATTTAAACCTCTATTGATTCTAAATTATATTAATTTTAAACTATATATAATTTTAATTTTCTATTAGTTTTAAAACTTTATTAATCTCAAAACTTTATTAATTTTTAATCATAAACATATTTAGTTATATTTTTATATTCTGAATTTACACCTAAAAATTCATTATCATTCATAATAATTTTACCATTACAAATTGTCATAGTAGCTATTCCTTTATAATAAAAATCTTCAAAAGGACTATATTTTGCTTTTGTATAGAAATTGTCCATATTTAGCCTTCCTTCTTTTTTGAGGTCAACTACTATTAGGTCAGCATCATAATTTTTAATTATTTTTCCTTTATTTGGAATATTGAATCGCTTTGCAGGGTTTTCTGACATTAATTTAGGAATTATTTTCAAATCAATATTTCCTTTATTTACTTCAGTCAATATAAGTGGGAGTGTAGTTTCTAAATTTGGAATTCCAGGGCTTGAATCCCAAACGCCTTTTTGTTTTTCATCTAAAGAATGGGGGGCATGATCAGTACCAATCATATCAATCGAGTTCAATGATTCAATTGTTAAATTTTCTCCTTTTGGCCTTAAAGGAGGATTAGTTTTAACAATATTTCTCAATGTATTAAAATAACTATTGTCTAAAAGTAAGTGATGGGGGGTTATTTCAGTTGTAATTCCTATTTTTAAATTTTTAATTGATTTTAGATAATTTAGTGCATTTATGGTGCTTAAATGACAAATATGCAGGGATAAATTGTATTTATGGGCCAATCCTACTGCATATTTGACTGAAATAAGTTCTGACTTAGAATCTCTTGCATAGCTATAATCTATTGCATTATTTTCACTAGAACACCCTAACTTTTTAATTCTATCTGTATTTTCTATTATGGTCTTTTTATCTTCACAGTGTAAGGTTATAGGTATGTTTTTTAATTTAATATTAAAAGAAAGATTTTCAAACATTTTTTCAATTTCAAAATTTTCATATAAATCCATAAATATTTTGAATGATGCAGGATTTAGTTTAGATATTTTTTTTATTTCCTCTATACTACTTAATCCTCCATGAAGTCCAAAATTAATAATGCTTTTATTTTCACCTATTTTTTTCTTTTCTTTAAATGCTTTAGCAGTATTTGTTGGAGGAATAGTATTTGGCATATCCAATACTGTTGTAAATCCACCATGAGCCGCAGCTAAACTACCACTTTTAAAATTTTCTTTATATGTTAATCCTGGGTCTCTAAAATGAACATGTGGATCAATTAATCCTGGAATAAGAATTTTTCCACTTATATCAATCTCTTCTTCACCATTTATAGGCTGTTTTGATATTTCAGATATTTTCCCATCTTTTATACCTATATAATGATTTCCAGATTTCTCTATTAACTTAGAATTTTTAATTACTAAATCATTCATTTTGACTTTTCCTAATTATTTTTTATAATGATTATTTTAATTTATAAAATTAGCTTTTATAATATATTAATTAGCTTTTAAAATATTCTATTAACTTTTTTAAAAATATATTAAAGATATATTCGAAATATAACCAATAATTATCTGTTTTTGTGTATGTTTTTCTTATATTTATTCTATTTATTCTACTAATTATTTTAATAATTTATATTAATATTTCGTTTTAATAATTTATATTTTTATCTTTAATCTTCTTTTTTATTATTTTTGGAACTATTTTTTATTATTTTTATTTTTATAAATTTTTCACTTTCATTTTAACTTTTTACTTTTTTATAATACTTTTTAATATTCTTATTTTATTTTTACATTATTTTTACATTATTTTTATATTATTTTTTATTTTATAATTCTTTAATAATATCAGAAATAATATTCATTTTTGAACTATTTTTTTGTTATATAATAATTAATTAGTAAAATAGTTATAACTAAAAAAATAAAAATATAAGTATGCACTCAGATGAATTAGGAACATTAGATGATTTTGTAAAAAAGATAATTAAAAGAGATATGGATATTTTTTATAAAGATTATAATGATTCTATTAGATTGTCAAATAAAAATGAGGAATTGGAAGATGTTGATAATTCTAAAAAAAGTCTGATTGCCGATTTTACAGAATATAATCCTCTTCATAATGGTCATTACCATTGTATGAATGTAGCTAAAGAAAAAATTCCTAACAATTTGTTTGTCGCTGTTGTACCTGGGCTATTTGAAAGAAGTGGTAGGGGACTACCTTTTATCATGACAAGGGAAGCAAGAGCAAAAACAGCTATAGCTGCTGGTGCAGATATAGTTGTTGAAGGCCCTCCTATGGGAATAATGGGTTCTGGTCAATATTCTCTCTGTTTAGCTAAAACTTTCAAAGTTTTAGGTGCTGATTTTATCCCTAGGGGGTATCGACCTTTTGAAGGTTATGATATTATTTTAGATAGGATAAAATTAGGACATTATGTTGCTCCAAGACCATATCAAATTATGGACATGGACAAAAGGGAAGTTCTTTATGAAGGCAAGCTTGAAGAAGATAATTATGTTATAGCATCTCTTTCAAAATCGTTGAAAAGGATAAATTTTGATTTTAAAGATAAATTTATTTTTGTAAAACGTATTGAAGGAGTAAGCGGGACTTTAATTCGTGAAGCTACTATGAAAGGAGACTTTTCAAATGTAAATAATATGATGCCATCTTCCACAATAGATATATTAGATGAGGAGATAAAAAATAATAGGGCTCCTTTAAATATGTCTAGAGATTTTGATTCAATTATTGATTCAGTGAATAAGCTTTCTTTTACTGAATTAGTAAGTTTAAATCTTATTGATGATAAAACAGCTAAAAAAATAGTTAATTTTAGAGAAGATAAAGATTTCGAGTCAATTGAAGAAGTTCAAAATTGCATCTCATATGGATTTTCTAGTCACTTTAACCATAGGGTTTTAAGTGTATTAGAAACTAAAATAAATAAGGATATAATTTATGATTATATTGATAACTATCCTTCTAAAATTAGAGTTCTAGATTACAAAAATGAGAATGTTTTAGAAGAGTTTAAAGAAAAAATTAATGAAAATAATAGGAGAATCGAATTATGGCAATAAAAAATGGCGATTTTATTAAATTAGAATTTACTGGTAAAATTAAAGAAACTGGAGATGTTTTTGATACTACTAACGAAGAAATAGCTAAAGAATCAGGAATTTTAGTAGAAAATAAAGAATATGGTCCAATACCTATTGTTGTTGGAGGTAATCATTTATTAAAAGCTATTGATGAAGCTGTTATTGGTTTAGATGTTGGAGAATCAAAAGAAATTGAAGTTTCTCCTAAAGATGGTTTCGGAGAAAGAGATTCTAATCTAATTCAATTAATTCCTATGAAGGAATTCAAAAAACAGGGTATGACTCCTCATGTCGGTATGGAATTAACTTCCGAAGGCCATAAAGGGAGAGTTTTAACTGTTAGTGGTGGAAGAGTTAAAGTAGACTTCAACCATGACTTAGCTGGTAAAAATCTTGAGTACAGTATTGTAATCTCTGACATAATTGAAGATGATGAAGAAAAAATCAAAAGTATGATTCAACTTCATTATTCCTATCCGAATATGGATCTTGATAAAACTGAAATCAAAATTGATGGGGATAAAGTTAGTATAAAACTAGATGAAATTACTAGATTTGATCAAAAATCTTACATGGATGTTACTTTTGCAAGATTCAGAATATCCAAAGATATTTGGGACAATATGGACTTTGAAAAAGTAGAATTTGTAGATGAATTTGAAAAGAAAGTAGAAGAAGCAGAGGATAACTCTTCTGATGAAAATAATGAAAGTGAAGAAAATAATTAATAAATTATTCATTTTTCATTTTCTATTTATTCTATTATTTGCTTAATTTTATTTTTAATAGGGATTTTTCATTTAACTTTTTTTAATATACTTTTTTTTTTGAATGGATTTTTTTAATATATTTTTCTGTTTAAATAATTATTAAATAGTTTAATTCATTGATTGTTTGTATTTATTTCTATTTTTCAGCATATTAACTAATTTTTCAATTATAATAAGTTTAAACTATATAATCTAATATAAAAATAAAAAATCTATATTTAAAAATTAATTAAATATATATTTAAAAAATAATATTTAAGGTTAATTAGCAAAATTTAGAAATAAAATTAAATTAATATGAAGATAAATATAATAAAAAAATTAAAAAATATTAAAAAATATTTTAACTAAAATAATGAATTTATAGCATCTAAAATATTTGGATATTGACTATGTAGTGTTAATAAATATACTACATAAATTACAACAAATATTATTAATAATATCAATATTGCAGTTAAAACTGTTTCTGTTGATGTAAATGGTTTTTTTTCCTGTTTTTTATAATGTATATTTTTTCTATGAAGTGAGGCAGGAGTATATTCATCATTATTTTTATTTTGCTGAATATTTGAATTTTCATTCCTTAAATTTTCCATTATTGGAACACTTTTATTTTGGTTACCATAATCTTCAAATTCATTTTGTTTGTTAGTAGGTTTTTCTTGGATAAATGGTTCTTTAGTAATTGAACCATGTTTTGCTTCATCCATAGCTAGTTGATCACTCAAAGACAGTTCTCTTTCTATCCCTATTTGATCATTTTCGTGCATATTTGTTTTTTGAGGTTTTTCATCATAGTAAAGATCATCTAAATATTTCTCATATTTATCTTCGATTTTTTTATCAGGAGTTACATGATCCTTATTTTCACGAGTATCATTATAAAGTCTATCATCACCATAGAGGTCATCATAATTTTCATTAGAAACTTCTGGATTTTGCTGTGTTTGGGAATTGTTTAAGTAGTCTTCATCTGCAAAATTCTTTTCTTCTCTAGGATTTCTGATTTTTTCTGTCTGATAATGGTCTTGTTCAGCAGGAATTTGATTATTTTCATTATTAATTGCATTTTCTTGCTCATGATGCCTATCATCATGTTTATTACTAGCTATACTCGCTAATTCTGGACCTACAAGCTCACTCATACAATCTTCACAATAATTTTTTCCAGCAATATTTATGGCACATTCTTCACATAATTCTTTCCCACAGAATTGACAGTTAGCTACAGAATTTCTATTGGGATGTTTTTCACAACTCATGGTTTCTACCCTTGTTGATTTCGATGAAATTTTAAATTTTAGTTTATATTATAAAATATAATTTTTCTCTAAAATTATATTTCATTAAATATTTTAAATACAATATAATATTAAACTATAATCTAAATATTAAAAATAATAGTTCCTAATTAATAATACTTCCTAATTATTAAAAATAATAATTCATAAATTATAATAAATACTAAAATATTTACTAATTTTTAAATTAATATATTATAATTGTTCTATTTATTATTTATATTTAATGTTTTCCAACTATTTTTAATAATAATATTCTATTTCATTTAATATTAATTTTTATTTATAAACTGATGATATTGGTATTATTTAATCTAATTTTTCATTTTATTTTTTTAAAAATTAGTGAAAAAATAGTATTTTTATAAATAAATTATTAAATATTTCTATTCTTTGGATTGTGGCCATGTTAATATTTTTGGAATTTTGGTTTTTTTGTATTGAGTTCTAATCATTTCTGGCCAATTATTTTCATCAAATCCTTTTTGGGCTAAAAATCCAAATAACCAGCGTGTCAGACCTAATCCAGTACAACCTGTCCAAAGTGTGTGTTTATGTGCTTCTCTAATAGAAAAACCTTCTGTAAAGTGGGTTCCATGAACATTAGCAGAAACAACAGCTACTCCTTTTTCTTGACCTGGAACTTTTAATCTCATTTCATATTTTGGAACATCTGGAAATTCAATCCCTCTACTTTCAACTTTTCTTCCTTCAAGATAAAAAGGGTCATCTCCAATTTCAGTATACCACTCAAGTTCAAGTTTAGTGGCTAATTCATGAGATAATTCAAGAGTCGCGTCTCTAATTTCATTTGTTTGTTTAGGTTTATCTATCCATACTAATTCTATACGTTGAAATTCGTGAACTCTATCAATTCCTTTAGCTCCTCCAGATTCCCATCTATATGTCCAACCACTTTTATCATAAAATTTTATTGGAAGATCTTTTTCATCTATAACTTCATGGGATAGAAATTCATAGAATGGTTCGCATTGTGCTGCAGCTAAAACATAAGCAGGATCTTTTAGTCCACTTTTAAGAAGATCCATTGGGACTTCTCTATTAATAGCTAATTCATTTTTAAATTTGTTAAATACTTCTGGGTCACGTTTAGGTGCACTACAATAATACATTCCCTCAGGAAGTCCATCTAAATATCTCATTTTGTCCATTGTAGGAATAGGAATCAATTTTGGAAATAAACATTCATCGAATCCAAGTTTTTCAATTATATAATCGATTAAAACTTTTTCAAAAGCTCTTTGTAGTGCTGTCATTTGAGGTCCATAAAACCACTGCCCTCTTCCAGGAAATGTCTTTATCCAACCTAATTCAATAGCTTTCTCAGTGACATCTCCTTCGAAATAATTTTCAAATTCTGGGCTACGAGCAATTATTTTTCCAGGTGTGGTTTTTGTAACTGTAAATGTAAGATCTTTTTCTTCTAAATTTTCAGAAGGGTCTCCAGAAGCCATTTGCCTACTTTCAGCTACATTTTCATCATTTTCTTCTTTAATTTCTTCTTTTTTCGTGCTTATATGTTTTATAACTCTATTTATGCCTTGTTTTCTAATTTCAGATTCATTCATATCTTTTATAGTGACTATAACATAATTATCTTTAATTTGAAAATCTTCTATCTGAGGAAGCTCTTTAACTAATTGGTGATTAATTTCATATTCTCCTTCCCCCGTAGGAATAGTCACTTGATATGTGTCAATATGAATTTTTCTGACTCCTAAATGATATTTTTTACCAAGTAATTGTGTTAATGGTTTTTTTATTCTAAGTAATCCATCATGGGATCTTACTTTACTTCCAGATTTTATTTCAAGTTTTAGTTCATTCCCTTCAATATCCCAATCTGTTATTTTGGCTCCTTCATTTTCATGGCCCTCTTTAACACCTTTAAGTAATATTTCTTTGTTTGCTTCTTCAACAAACTTTGCAATATCCTCTTCAGCATCTTCAGCATTTTTATTAAATGTTATTGTCCCTTTAAGTAGAAATTTCATAATTTCACCAGTAATATTTATTTTATTTGATATTATTTGAAAAGTTTTATTTTAGAATATAATTCTATTTTAGAATATTATTTAGAATATTATATTAATAATAAATTATTTGGATATATTCTTTTAATTTTTAATATATCTTCTATCTAATTCTTATTATGATTTTATTTAGTATAATTTATTTTAATATGCTTTATTTTAATTATATTTTAGTATAAATATCAATATAATTTTATTATTTTATTAAAATTAACATTAAATAGATTTAAATAATCATTAACCTTATAAATTTCTTATAAATTAAATAATTATCTTTTAAGAATACTCTGTTAGAATAATATTTTTAGGTGTTTAGTTAAGTATTTTTGTATATTTAATAAATTACCATAATTAACATTATTTACTATTATTGCTACTATTTATCATTTTATTAGTTATTTTAGGATTTATTTTCATTATTATTAATGTCATAAAAATAGATATATTTTTTCTCTTTAATAAAAAATATAAAAATATTTTTTCTCTTTAAATAGAAATACCTTTTTGAATTTTAGTAGAAATATGGAGTACTTGATAATAATATGATTGATTTAATTACTCGATGCCGATTCAATTATCTTTTCGACTAATATCTCAGAAAATATTAAATCATCTGCTGTAGCTAAGAAATTAGAGAGTGATTTGGATTTTAATTTAAAAGTAAGAATATTTTCTTCCTTTTCAGATTCAACATAACCTTTATTTTCAACATCTAAGGATTTTAGGGATATGTTTGCATCTTTGGAATTTTTATATTCTATCTCAATTTTGGCATCTATTTTCATTTTATCAAACATCTAAATATAAAATCAGTATTTAAAAATTAGCAGTTTTTAAAATTCATAATAATATATACTTTAACAATTTGTAATATAATTATTATTATATTTTTGGCATATCATATCTTATTTAATATATTTATATTACTAAATAATTTTATAAAATATTTGTAATATTTATTAATTATACTATCATTAAAATATATTATTATATAATAATTTTTGTTTTTATTAATATATATCTTTATCTATATATAAATAATAATGAACTAAGTTTAGAATAATTAATCATAATTATATAATATTATAATATTTATAGTATAAGATTTATAGTATAAGACTATTTTTTTAATTATTTTTTATTTTAATAATTATTTTAATAAAATTTCCAATTTAGATGCAATCTCTTTGAGAGAATTTAATGCAACTGAATTTCCATAACTCATAAGTGGCTTTCCTTCCATATCTGATGCTATAACATCATCATCCATTGGAATTGATCCTATTAAATCAATATCTATTGATAAGAGTTTCTTTTCAACAAATTTTTTTTGTTTTAAGGAAGAACATTTATTTAAAATTGCAACTATTTTTTTAATTCCAATATCTGCTGCTAATTGTTTAATTCTGGCTGCGGTCTCTATAGATTTCAATCCTGGTTCAACGACAACTATCATTGTATCGACAGATTCTGCGGTTTTTCTTCCAAGATGTTCAATTCCTGCTTCCATGTCTAATATGACTACTTCTTCTTTTTTAACAATTATATTTCTCATTAATGCTTTAAGAAGTACTGCTGAAGGACATACACATCCATCACCGCCTTTTTCAATAGTTCCCATTACCATTAGTTTTAATGATCCATCTTTCTTATAATCGTAAGATAACTTTTCAGGAAGGTCTGTTATTTTAGGATTCATCTTAAAGACTTCTCCAAAAGAAGATCCACTTTCTGCACCTGTCCTTTCTTTAATTAAATCTCGCATGGAGGATATTGGTTCTATTTTATCTTTTATTCCTAAACTTGAAGCTAAATTCATATCTGGATCTGCATCAATAGCAAACACTGAATGTTTTTCTGATAATATACAGGCTAAAGTACTTGATATTGTTGTTTTTCCAACACCTCCTTTTCCTGTAATAGCTATCTTCATTTTTTCCCTCTTTTATTTAATCATAATTTTTACTAATTTTTTACTATTATCTTCTAATAAATATCTCTAGATTATTATTAAAATATATTATTAAATTTGTATTTTTTAGTAATTAATTGTTATTGTTATGTTAATTCTAACTAATATTTGACTTAGTATATATTCTATTATTCAAATTAATAATAAAATCAATAAATAAAATCTAATCAAAAAATATAATTAAAAAAATCAAATATGGAAGTTTAACTATAAAAAGTAATAATGAAAAATTAATTACTAAAACTTATTATCAAAATAATGCATATAAATAGTAGTAATAATAAATATTATTAACATAGCTGTTTAAGATAAACGTTAATAAAATGGCTATTTATAATATTATAATTATTAAAAATTTCAATATTAATAAATGTTCGATATTATAATTCACTAATTGTTTGATTTTTATAGATAATGATTATACTTATTATTAAATTATATAATATTGATAGTATAAGATTGATTTTATGAGGATATATGAATTATGAAAATAATGGTTGCAATTTTGGGATATTATTTGTTTAGGATTGATATAAAGTTGATATAAAATTTTTATCATATTTTTAAACTCATATTCAATAAAATAAATATTTTTCAGCTAAATTTTCAATTAATATTTTTTATAAATTCATTTTTTCATAAATTTATTAACATAAAAATAGCTAATTAATATTAAATAAAATTATTATTTTTTGAATGGATATAATTATTTTAAGAATTAAAATACTAAATTTGGTTATGATATAGTAACATTTATTAATAGTTATAAAAATAAATAATTTTATTCTATCTAATTATGTATATCAAATTTAAAATAATAAATATTTAGTCAAATATTATAGTTTTAATATTAAATTCCAAATTTTAAATTTTATATTATTGGACAAGGTCGTTATAATTAACATATTTTGCCATTAAAAATTGTTATTAATGTCCATTTGATATAATAGATAATTTATTAATCTATTGATAGAAACACATTTATATTTAATTCAATTTTATTATGGAGGACTATTAATGGTTCGTGCTTATACAAGAAGAGAATATATAAGAAAAATTCCTGGTTCTAAGGTAGTTCAATTTGATATGGGAAATTTAACTGATGAATTTCCTGTAAGAGTAAGTTTAGCTGTAAAAAACCCTACACATATTAGTCATAATGCTCTCGAAGCAGCACGTATTGCTTCTAACAGATTTATGCAAAGGAAAGCTGGAAGAATGGGTTATCATTTGAAGATTAGAGTTTTCCCACACCAAATTGTTAGGGAAAATCCAATGGCAACTGGTGCAGGTGCAGATAGGGTACAGAATGGTATGAGAAAATCTTTTGGTAAATCTATAAGCTCAGAAGCTATTGTGAAAAAGAATCAAAAAGTTATATATATTGACACTAATAAGAAAAACTTTAATGATGCTAAAGAATCTTTAAGAAGAGCTGCAATGAAATTACCTGTAAGTTGTAGAATTGTAGTAGATAAAGGTGAAGAATTAGTTAAATAAACTTAAACTTTATTTAAATAAGCTTTGGCTTTATTTAAATAATATTTCTCTTTAACTAATTAATATTCTATTATAGTGCATTTTCATGCATTAAAAGAATTTGTTTATCATTTATTCATATATTTATTAGTACTTATCAGGTATTTGTTTAGTATTATGAATTCATATATTACATTTAGTATTCATATTCCATATTAATAAATTTCATATATTCAAAATTACAAAATTTTGCAAATTAATAAATTTTGTAAAGTAGTTTTTTTATCTGCTTAAAATCATGGAAATTTTGGCTTTATAAAAAACGAAGCTTTTAAGGTATTAAAAGAATTCTTAAAGATATTAATTGCTAAAATTATTATTAAAAGGTTTAAAACTCAACAAGGACGAAAAATATGTATGTTGAAAAGTTTGAAAGTATAAGTAAGGATGATGTTGGAATTGCTGGAGGTAAAGGGGCTAATTTAGGTGAGTTAACCCAAGCAGGAATACCAGTACCTCCAGGATTTATAGTCACTGCAGAAACTTATAATAAATTTATGAATGATACTGGGATATTTGACAATATCATGGATATATTAAATGGTATTGACATTAACAATACTAAAGAACTTCAAAAATCTGCTAAAAAAATTAAAGAAATCATTATTGATGCCCCTATCCCTGAAGATATATCTGCACTTATCATTGAAGCTTATAATGCTCTTTGTCAGAAAGTTGGTGTTGAAGATGTTCTTGTAGCTATTAGGTCATCTGCAACAGCTGAAGATTTACCTGAAGCTTCATTTGCTGGACAACAGGATACTTTCCTAAATATCTACGGTTCAGAGTCTGTAATTGATTACGTTAGGAAATGTTGGGCATCTCTTTTTGAAGCTAGGGCGATATTTTATCGTGAAGAAAATAATTTTGAGCATTCAAAAGTTTATATTGCAGTAGTTGTTCAAGAGATGGTGGAATCTGAAAAAGCCGGAGTAATGTTTACTGTTAATCCTTCTACTGGTGAGGATGTTGCTCTTATTGAAGGTTCTTGGGGTCTTGGAGAAGCTGTTGTTTCAGGTTCTGTAACACCAGATACATATTATGTTGATAAAAAATCTAATGAAGTATTGAACTTTAGTATAGCTGATAAAAAAGTAATGTTTGAGAAATTACCTAATGGGGAAACAAAACAGGTTGATGTACCAGAGGAATTAAGAAATAAAAGAGTTTTATCTGAAGCAGAACTTGTTGAGTTAACCGAAATGGGTAAAAGAATCCAAAAACATTATGGGGCTCCTCAAGATACTGAATGGGCTTTTTATGATAATACTCTTTTCATGTTACAATCTAGACCAATTACTACTTTAGATGAATCTTCTTCTAATGAAAAGGAAGAATCCGATATTGAAAACAGGGAAGTAATTGTAAGAGGTCTTGGTGCAAGTCCCGGAATGGCTGCTGGAACTGTAAAAATCATTAAAAAAATTGATGAGCTTGATAAAATTAAAAATGGTGACATCATGGTCACTACAATGACTACTCCTGATATGGTTCCTGCTATGAAAAGATCTAATGGGATAATTACTGATGAGGGAGGAATAACTTGCCATGCAGCAATTATATCTCGTGAACTTGGAATCCCTTGTGTTGTTGGAACTGGAAATGCTACTGAAATTCTAAAAGAAAATAATAAAGTAACTATTGATGGTAAAAAAGGGCTTGTTTTTGAAGGAGAATTCCAAATATCTGAAGAGAATAAACAAGATGAATCTGTAGTTGCTCAGTCAGCTGCACCAATTATCACAGTCACAGAAGTTAAAGCTAATGTTAGCATGCCAGAAGCAGCTAAAAAAGCTTTTGCAACTGGTGCTGATGGTGTGGGTCTTTTAAGAACTGAACATATGATGTTAACTGCTGGTGTACATCCAAACAAATTTATTCAAGATAATAGGGAAGATGAACTTGTAAAAATATTAATGGAAAATATTTTAAAAGTTGTAGATGTTTTTTATCCTAAACCAGTATGGTATAGAACTTTAGATGCTCCTACTGATGAATTCCAGACTCTTGAAGGTGGAGAAGAAGAACCTCATGAACATAATCCAATGCTTGGATGGAGAGGAATTAGAAGAGAACTTGATGAACCAGAAATACTTAAAGCAGAGTTTAAAGCAATTAAAAAACTTTATGAACAAGGTTACACTAATATTGGAGTTATGATTCCATTATCACAAAGTCCTGATGAACTTATTAAAGCTAAGAAGATAGCTGAAGAAGTTGGACTTAGGCCTCATAAAGACATTGATTTTGGTATAATGGTAGAAACACCTGCTGCTGCTTTAATTATTGAAGAATTTATTGATATTGGAATTGATTTTGCTAGTCTTGGAACAAACGACCTTACTCAATATACTCTTGCAGTTGACAGAAATAATGAATTAGTAGCTAAAAATTATAATGAAGAACATCCTGCAGTTTTAAAACTAATTGAAAGAACTATTAGAAAATGTAATGAGGCAGGAGTTACATCTAGTATTTGTGGCCAGGCAGGTAGTAAGCCACATATTGTTGAAAAACTTGTTGAACTTGGAATAAATAGTGTTTCAGCTAATACTGATGCTGTAGGCGATGTTAGACACACTGTAGCTAGATCCGAACAGAAATTAATATTAGATGCAGCAAGAAAACAAAAAAAATAAGATTTGAATAAATCTTATTTTGGTTTTTTACTTTTTTAATTATTTGATAGTTATCTATATTTATTTTTTTTTAGCTATTTGATAATTATTTATATTTATTTTTTAATTGATTTGATTTTTTATATATAATTCACTGATTTATAATTGCTTTTGTTTATAATTTATTTATAAATTATATTGTAATGTAATACATTTATTTATATCAATATCTAATACATTTATTAATTGTTTAATGAAATTAGTTTATTATTTGAATTATTGAGTTTATTTTAATATTTGCTCAATGAGATTATTATATTATTTGTTTAATGAGATTATTTTATTATTTAATTAATGAGATTACTTTATTATTTGCTTAATAAAATTATTTTAAAATTATTTCATGATTAATATCTAAAGGGTATTCAGATGAATCAAGAACCATTAGAAAAAGAAAAAATATTAGAAGAATTATCTAAATTTAAAAATAAGGATTTAGAATATTCTGATGGAAGAATTTTGGGGTCAATGTGTACTCGTGCTGATCCATTAGCTAAAAAAGTTTTTCATGATTTCTTAGATGCTAATCTTGGAGATCCTGGCCTTTTTAAAGGAACTCAATTTCTTGAGGAAGAAGTTATAAATGATATTGGTTCTTTCTTATCACTTGAGAAACCTTTTGGTAATGTTGTTACTGGTGGAACTGAGGCTAATTTAATGGCTATACGTGCTGCTCGTAATATGGCTAGAAAAGAGAAAGATATTGGAAATATTTATAGTGAAAGTGGTTATTCTACTCCAGAGATTATTGTCCCTCGTTCTGCTCACTTTTCATTTAAGAAAGCTGCCGATTTACTTAATTTAAAACTCATTGAAGCAGATTTGGATGAAAATTATCATGTTGATGTAAATTCTGTTAGGGATAATATTTCTAAGAATACTATTGCTATTGTGGGAATAGCTGGAACTACTGAACTTGGTGTTATAGATCCTATAGGGGAATTATCTAAGTTAGCTTTTGATAATAATATTTATTTTCATGTAGATGCAGCATTTGGAGGATTTTCTATTCCTTTTTTAGAAGATTTTGGATATAAAATGCCCAAATTTGATTTTTCTCTTGAGGGTGTTTCTTCTATAACTGTTGATCCTCATAAAATGGGTCTTGCTCCTATTCCTTCTGGATGTATACTTTTCAGAGAAAAAAAATATTTGGATGTTATGGCGGTTAAATCACCATATTTAACTTCTAAAGAACAGTCTACTATTGTAGGGACTCGTCTTGGCGCACCAGCTGCGGCTACCTGGGCTATTATGCAACATATGGGTAGAGAAGGTTATGCGAAAAATGCTAATGAATGTATGATTAACACTGAATTTTTAGCTGATGCTCTATTCAAAGAGGATTTTGAGTTGATAGTTGATCCTGAATTAAATATTGTTGCATTTACTCATCCAAAAATTCCAACCGATGATTTAGCTAATATGTTAGAGGAAAAAGGATGGATGGTATCGGTTTCATCTTATCCAAAAGCAATTAGAATTGTTTTGATGGGACATATAAAATACACTCATTTAATTGACTTTTTAACAAGTATTCGTGAAATTAAAAGTAGTTTGAATATAAGATAGGAATATTATAGTTTCTATTTATATTATTATTATTATTATTATTATTATTATTTGTTATTTTCATTAAATTGAGTTGTTTTTAATTTTTATTTTTAATATTTTTATTTTTATATTAATTTTTCAATTTTTGCTTTTAATATTTTTATTTTTATATTAATTTTTTATTTTATTACATTATTTTTATAGAAATTTATTATTTTAAAAAATTAATTTTTAAATTTATAAAAATAATAATTTTTATATTAAATGAAAAAATTTAAATTTTTATAAATTAATAGATTTATTATAGATTTTATCATATATTTTATTATAAATGTTTATGGGAATTTTTTCATGATTGATAGTACTGTTGTAATCTTATCTGGAGCTCATGTAATTGGAAATGTTGAAATTGGTGAAAACTCTTCTGTTTGGTATAATGCAGTTATTAGAGGAGACCATGGTAAAATTGTTTTGGGTAAAAATTCTAATGTTCAAGATAATGTTGTAATACATAGTCCTCCCAAAACAACTACTTATATTGGTAATAATGTTTCTATTGGCCACAGTGCGGTTGTTCATGGATGTGAAATTGGGGATAATGTTACAATTGGCATGAATGCAACAATTTTAAATAGGGCAAAAATTGGTAAGAATTCTATCGTTGGTGCAGGTGCTGTTGTAACAGAAGATAAAGAATTTCCAGAGGGTAGTTTGATTTTAGGAGTGCCTGGCAGAGTTGTAAGGAGTTTAAATTTTGAAGAAATAGAAGAGAGTAAATCAAATGCATACATGTATGTTGATTTATCAAAGGAACATAACAAATAATTTGGATAATATGAATGTTATTAAAAGATTAAGAACTCCTATATCTAATATGGATATTGATGATTTAAGAGTAGGGGATAAATTACTTATTAGTGGAACTATTTTCACAGGAAGGGATGCAGTTCTCCCTAAATTAAAAGAAAATTTAATCAATAATTTAGAAAGAAAAATTCCTTTTAATTTAGAAGGTAGTGTTATTATGCATACTGCTGTTAGTGGCGCAGGAATAGCCCCTACTACTAGTAATAAAGAGGAAATAGAATCATCAATGGTAATTTTAGCTAAAAATGGGGTAAAAATCCATATTGGGAAAGGCGCCCTTAATGATAAAACAAAAATGTCATTAGCTAAAGAAAACTCTATTTTTGTTGTAACTCCTCCAGTAGCTGCTTTATTGACTAATCACATTATATCAAAAGAACTAATTGCCTATGAAGAAGAAGGAATAGAGGCTATTTTTAAATTAAATGTAAAAAATATCCCTGGAATAGTAGCTATTGCTCATGGAGAGTCTATTTATTAATTTTTAGTTATTAATTGACTTATTAATATTTCCATTATTTATTTTCTTCATGTATATTAACTCTTTTACCTTCTGCTGTTGGAATAACTTCAAAAACAGCATCATCAAATTCAAGTTTAAACTCATTTCCATCCATTAACATATGTTGAAAAACTGCAAGTGAAGAAACTTCAGAATGAGGTTGTTTTGTAACAGAAACATTGTAGTTTGATTTTCTATATACTTTAGTAGGAACTCTTGATCCTCCCACGATAATTAACTTATCTTTTGGAGATTCTCTTATTTCTCCTATAACTTCTTGAACCTGGGATCCATACATTGTTAAATGAACAACTTCTCCTCCATTTTTTTGCCATTCTTCAATAAGGTTCATATAACTTTTTTTATATTCAATTTGAAAATTGCCTCCCCATCTTTCTACAACATCTTCAACATTCTTCATCAACTTTTCATCTTCTTCTCCACTTAAATATATTTTTGAAGCTCCAAATGCTCTTGATGTTAAACAAACATGGGTGGTTATCCTAGCATCTCTTTTTGATCTATGGTCTAATCTTAAAACATTAATATTCATTATTATCACAAGTTATTATTTAATATTAAATAAAATTATTTTATATATTATTTTTCAATTTATTTTTTGTAAGTTATTTTGAATATTTTTTAAAATATTCTTATTTGAGAGATTGATATTAATACTAACATAAAAAACAATGAAAAAAGCCTACCAATTTCATTTGAAGCTCCTAAAACATCACCAGTAGCTATTTTAAAATTTTTACTTCCAATGAAACTAACTAAAGCTCCTCCAAATATTCCTCCAACAACTCCAAATAATCCTATATTTCCTCCTATCATATAACCAATAGTTAAGGTAATAATCAGCGTTATTAGAAATTTAGGTATAGTCATTGATTTTATGAAGTATCTCCCTGTCCCATCGTTTCCTGATTTTGAAGAGATTGCACAGCTAACTAAACCTACTTTTGCAGACATTTCACATATTAATATGGAAAATAAAAATCCGATTGAAAGAACTGAATTTAAAAAGAAGATAGTTAAGATTCCAACAATAAAAAATAAAGCTATTCCTCCAGTTCCAATCATGGAATCTCTCATAACAGATATTTTCTTTTCAGGGGTGCCATGAACCATCAATGCATCCCCAATATCTATAAGTCCATCAAGGTGGTGGAATCCATTAAACCAGATGAAAAAACTATAGATAATAGCAGAAATAACTAAAATTGGAAAATTTAGAATATTTAAAAAGTAACCAATAATTAATCCAATAAATCCTACTAATGCCCCTATTAATGGCCAAAACCATGTCATCTTAGCCATTTCTTCAATGTTTGTATATATATGTATTGGTAATATTGTTGAAAAGGTCAAAAGGCCCCCAATTGATCTTAATTTTGATGATTTCTCATTAGAAAAATAGTTATCTTTTTTTTTATCTTTTTCTGCCATTTAAATTCCTTTTTAAAAAGTTTTTGATAATGTATATTATATTATTTCTTTATTTCTAATATTAATATTAATATCATTATTTAATATCATTATTCAATATCATTATTAATATTGTTGATAATGTCATTATTAATATTAATTAGAATGAAATTGTTATAAACATAATTAATATGATGATATTTTAATATTCTTCTTCAAATATCTTGGACATACAACCAGCTATAAGTCCTGCAAATATATCATCTACCATTGGTCCTAATTTTGACAATATTCCTGGTTTTTCTTCATCATAACGTTTAAAATTGAATGTTGCTTTTGTTCCAGCTATTTGATTAGCTATAGCTATTCCCAATACTTCATCAGTATATAGATAAGCAGGATCATCACTAACATCTACTTCCCGGACTCTATTAGTTTTAAAATCTTCTTCACATCGTATTGCTGAGATTAAAAGTGCAATAACATTTATATCTTCTAAAGATTTTAAGATCTGATTTTTAAGTCTCAATCTCAATTCTTTAATTCTTTCTGGTGTTTCATCTATTCCTACACATAATTCCATTCCTGCATCTACAAGTAAATCAATAGTAATTCCCTCAGCTAATATATAATCAAGTATTCCAAATGACAAATTTGTTTTTTCTAAAGATAAACTACAACTTTTAACCATTGAATTTACTAATTCTTTTTTAATATTTTCTAAATTTTCTAGATTTTCATTAGTACTAATCTCTTTTTGTTTATCATTCTCATTAATTAACTTCATTAAATTTTGTTTTTTTCCTTTTTTAAAATTAATTGGAGATTTACAAGCTAAAATCAATGATTCATTATTATTCAAAGCATCTTGGATATGTTCTGGTAATTTTAAATAGTCAAAATATTTAATTTTTGTTTCAACCGCTATTTTATATAGTTGTATAAGTTCTTTTAGATTTAAACTCTCATCTATATATATTATTTGACTTAAATTTAATTCAATTGAATTAGAATCCCTTTTTACTTTAGCTACTTGTAAATTGTCAGATATTTTTATCAAGTTAAGATTACTATTTATAAAATTAATTATGCTTATTTTATCTGTTTTTTCTAAAAAATAGTTTATATTATTATTAGGAATAATATCATTTTTTTTGTTTTTAGTTTCATCATTATTTTCATTAATGAATGGATCAATAGGGAATTGTTGAGCAATATATGTGTTATAATTGCCATAATCATTTAAATTGCTTTCAATTTTCTTTTCATTCTCAAAATGTTTGATAGATGTTTCAAAATTGTTTTTTATGTCATAATTGGGAGATAAAATGATTATATTTTTTATAATATCGATCCCATTATTTATTTGATTTTCATGATCTGCTACATCTGAAAATGTTAAAAAATAGTTTGGATTTTCCATGTAAAAATAATCATAGTCGCTATATAGTGTTATATCATTAAAAATTTCACTAGTTCTTCTTTTTGTTTTAAATTTACTTTTACTATTTTTCATGATAATCACTAATAGGGCTATAAACTTAATAAAATAGTTTACTTAATATTTTTACTTAACTTAATATTTTTACTTAATATTTCTGCTTAATAATTTATTTAATAATTATTATTTCATTTGATATTAAAATTTTATATATTATATAAATGATTATTATAATTTTATATTAATTCAATTTTTTTACTCATATTCAATAAGATTATTTATGTTGTTTAACATATTTATTTTATTGATTTAAAAATTTTTTTAGAAATATATGTTGATAATATCTGAATAATTTTATTTATATTATGAATAATTAATTATATTTAATTATTTAATTATATTACTATTATTAATTATATTATTTAACTATTTAATCACTTTATAAACTCTTTAGAAGGTAAAATATGGTACTTATAATAGATCCTCAAAACTCTGGCATAGCAGGGAATATGCTTGGAGGTGCACTTATAGACTTAGGATGTAATCCTAAAGAGATGAAGTCAGTCATGGAATATATGGCTATTGATTTTGGTGGAGTTAATGTTAGAATAAAAAAGGTTAATAAAGCAGGAATTGAATCCACCTTTTTAGAAGTTGAAACTATAAATAATAAATCTCACAATAATCATTCTATTTCTTACAAGGAATTATTATCTAAATTAAATGAAATTGAAGAAATTGAACTTAAAAAAAACAATAGTGTTTTTGGAAATAATTTAATAAATGATGTATTTGATATTTCAAGAAAAGTTTTTAAAAGAATAGCTATATCGGAATCAAAAATTCATGGGAAAACTTTGGAAGATGTTAAATTTCATGAAGTAGGGGCTGCTGATGCAGTTGCAGATGTTTTTGGTGCTGTTTTTGGGTTTTGCAAATTAGGATTTAATGAAAAAAATGAAAAAGTTATAGGCCTTCCAATAGCTGTTGGCGGAGGTTCAATAGAATCTGTTCATGGTAGGATTCCTGTTCCGGCACCAGTTACTCTTGATATTCTAAGTAAAAATAATATATCTTCGTTTGGAGGCCCAGTTAATACTGAAATTGCTACTCCAACAGGGGTTGCTCTTTATGTTGAATTATGTGACGAATTTAGGGATTTTCAACCAACTATTAAAGTGAATAAGGTTTCATATGGTGCTGGAAAGAAAGATTTTGATTTTCCCAATGTTTTAAGACTCATAAAAGCTAAATCAAGTATAAAATCTCAAAGCATTGATGTTATAGAAACTAATATAGATCATTTATCTGGTGAAAGCATTGGTTATCTTTTTGAAAAATTAATGGATGAAGGAGCTCGTGATGTTGTTATTATTCCTGTTATAATGAAGAAAAATAGGCCGGGAAACATTATTAAAGTAATATCAAAGAAAGAGGATACAGATAACTTAGTATCTGTTCTTTTTAAAGAAACTGGCACATTAGGTATTAGGGTTTCTCAAGATCTTCATAGGGGTGTAGCTAATGTAAGGTTTATATCTTTAGAAATTGATTTTGATGGGCAAATCGAGCCCATAAATTTTAAAATAGGGGCTACTGGGGATGAAATAATATCCTATAGGCCAGAATTTGAAGATATAAAAAAAATAGCTATTAAACATAATATTTCTTTAAATAAAGCGTTTGAAATAGCTAATTTTAAAATTAATGAGTATTTATCTAATTTATAATATTTGTCTCATTTAGGGTATTTTATAATTTATAGTATTTATCTATTATATATTATTTTTTAATATTTTATCTATTGGTTATATGATTTTTAAATATTTTATTCCCATTATTAATATCATGAAATTATTATTAAAATGATCATATTTGATAATTAGTATTTAATTTAGGTTTAATTTAGGTTTAATTTAGTTTTAATTTAGTTTTAATTTAGGTTTAATTTAGTTTAATTTAGCTTAATTTAACCAATTATATTGTTTATTTGGCTATGGTGGAAGTGTAATAAATGGATTTTTCTAATAATATTGCTTTTCAAAGAGTTTACTATGACTCTGAATCTAAAACATTGTTTGTTATTTTCAGAAATGGTCATGGTACTAAATATGCGCATAAAAATGTTCCTAATGAGGTTTTCGAAGATTTTAAAAAGTCAAATTTTTCTAATAGGTTTTATTATAAAAATATTAAGGATAAATATTCACATGAGATAGATTTTTTGTCTGATATGGACCATGAATATCTTAATTTTAAAGATTAATTTAATTTTTTATAATGGTTCTTTTTAATATTATTTAATTTCTAGTTTTATATTTAAGTTGTTTATTTTCATTTTTTGTTTCAATTTTTTAAAATTTGTTTAATAATCTTTCAACTATTCTTCTTTCTTAATAATATATGCCTAAAACTTTTAAAATATCTATTTATCATTTAAATTTTAGTTAATTTTTAATATTATTTATTTAAAGTTTTTATAGGTTAATTTGAATTATATTCGTATCATGATAATCATTATAATCTTTTTTAGTACTTAATTATGCTTTTTATTTTAATATTATTTATTATTTTAACTTTATAGGCTTTATATCATTTATTTAATGATTTATACACTTAATTCTAGTTTTAACAAATTTTAAAGAGTATTTATTTCTTATATTAATAATTAGATTCATTTTAATTCTAAATAGCTAATTTTAAATTTATTAAGTTAATATATTAGTTAAATATAATACAATACATTTTATTTATCGAAATTAAGAATCAATATATATTTTAAAGTTTTTAAAGATTCTAATGATGCTTAGAACTTTAAAAAACTTGATATTTTTTCTTATTTTAAGAATATTTTAGTAAATTTTATATATTATTACTAACACACCACATAATGGTAATTATTACCTTAGGCATTAATGTTCAGAACTATAAAACAGTTCGTATTGAATTATACGATATTATAATTGTTTTGAACACTCTAAATTCTATATTTAAAATATTAAAGAGTATATGTTAGATATTTAAAGTTCATATTACGAAGTATAAACTTTTTATTATTGGCAAATATTGCTATTTTTATGATGCCTGAAATTTTTACTATGACTATTTAAAGTTTATATCAAATTTAGAAGTCTATAAATCATTTAATAAATCATCAGAAATGTTCATGATAATGATATTTTAAAAAGATTTCTAGATTTTATGCAGGTATATCCTTTAAAAAATGGTTTTGTAATATTATGAAAAAATTGCGTTTGATTATATCTAGGTTCACAATAATTGATATTTTAATTATAGTATTCTTTGTAGGGGCTTTAGTATTCTCTATTTATACAATTATTAGTGATGATGCTGGTGGTGTCGAAACTTACATTTTCGATTCTCAAACAATACAAAATCTTCCAGATAAATATTCCACATTATATAATAATGGTGAAATTGTTCATGCGGATATTACTGGCTTTGATAAAGAAGGCAATGATATCAGTGCTAATGGGACAGTTATATGGGTTGATGTTTATAAAGGAGGTAATATAAAAGTTGAAATTTTACCTGATAATTCAAGCACGCCTATAATGGCGGCATATGATGCAGATGATGCAGATATTTATATTAATCAGATAACTCTGAAAAGCAATGGTAAAAAATACAAAAATGTCACTGATCTTGAAATTAAATCTCAAAAAATTTCAACATTAAGTAAATTTGTATCAGGGATTCCGAAAGGAACTAATTACACAATATCTACAAGAATCAGTGTTAATAATGTAAATAATAATGTATTTCAGAATTTATCTAATGTTATGTATTCTGATTTAAAAAAAGAATCTATTCGGCCCACTTTTAAAAATTCATATCTTCAACTAGCTCTTGTAATGGCTAATAATGAAGATATAAATGTGGCTTCGAAAATTCTTGGAAATATTAATGGTGAATCTGATACAATTAATATTAGGATATATAATTCAAATAAAGATCAAATTGAAGCAATAAAAAAGAATTATGATGTTATAAGTATTAATAATGTCACATAATGATTACTTAGTTTAAAATTTGGTTTTTTATATTTAATAGGGAGTATTAATATGAGTTTTTTTTATAGTTTAGGAATAATGATTTCCACATTTATTCAAAAGTCTTTTAGAAATTCTAAATTATTTCTTCTCATATTTGAGGTTATGTTGTCTATTGAAAATTGTTTTCTTAATAGCTATTTCAGGAGTATATATCCAAATAAAAATTTTTTAAGCTTTCTTAAAAAAAGTAAAATACTAAAAAATTATTTATTCCATCCTCTATCTTTTCTAATTGCATTTTTTATTTTTATTTTACTTTCTACTATTAATTTATCATTAGAGTTGGAAATCACACTGCTTTTAGCATTTTTTAGTTTTATCTTTGGTGCAATTATATTGCCTAGATTCTTTTTTAAAGATAGAAAAAAAATCAACTTTATTGAAATTAGGCCAATCGATCTTTATTCTATTGGCTTTATTTGTATATTGATCGGAATTCTATCTTTTTTTGTTTGTGCAATATCCATGGGAGGACTACCAATTTTTAACCCTTCTTTACGTTATAAATTGATTCCTATATTAACTATGCCTATTAGTTTGTTAATACCTGGTGTAGGTTTAGTCGGAGTCTCTTATCTTAAACGTTTTAAAGATAATGAATTAAACCTTGGTCAAATAAGGTTTAGATTTTTAACCTTAATTTTAATTGCATCGTTTTTTTTATTTGCTCTAGGATATAGAACACATATTTGTGCTGTTATTCTTATGATGTTTATAATAGGATATTATGGTAGGATATTTTGTATTTGGGAAGTTATAATTGGCATATTTTTGGGATTTTTGTTCCTTTTAGGATTTGGATATTATAGATCTCTTGAAGAAAATAGTGTTGGAAGTATGGGTCTTTTTGGTTCACTAAGATCTAGGGTTGATTTCACGATAAATGTTTTAAATCTTTTAAATAGTGTTTCAGGCGATTTTGGCATTACTCATGGTAGATTGACACTTAGTTCAATTCCGGGGAGTAGTGGTTTCAGTACACGAATGATTATTGGTAAATTAATTGCTTGGAGGAGTACTGTTTCTATTACTCCAACTATTATTGGACCAATGTTGGTTGATTTTGGACGAATAGGTGTATTCTTAGGTATGACTCTCCTAGGATTTATACTAGGATTGGGCTATAAAATAATGAAGATATCAAAAGATTCTTCTTATATATTTGTTTATAGTTTACTTTTGACTTATGCAGTAATATGTATTGAAACGGGTTTAATGGATATTAATGTCATGGTTTATTTTTTATTAGGTTTTTTACTTTTTTTAGCTAATATCTTTCATAATAAAAAAAGATTAAATATTAAAGAAGTGTTTAGTAATGGTTAGCGATATAATAGATTATCCTTCAGATAATTTTTTTAAATTAATAATTGATTTATTAGTTTCAATGGGTTATGGTGGAGGAAGAAAACAAACTCAGTCAAATTTAAAAATAATGGATAATAAAACAATTTTTGTTGAGGGTATTATAAATGAAGATATTTTAGGACTTAGAAAGATTTATCTAAAAGCTATACAGTCAAAGGATAATATTTCTCAAGATGAAATTCAAGATTTCATGAAAAAATTAAATACCTGTAATGCTGAAAATGGAATTTTGATCACGACTTCTGATTTTGAAATTAATGAATTCACTAAAAATAATAATATTAGACTAATTAATGGAAGTGAATTAATAAACTTAATTTCCGAGTATGGAACATAATAAATGAGGTATTTTTGTGAAATTGTGGATAGATATAACAAATGCTCCTCATGTAATGTTTTTTAAGGATATAATTAAATACTTTCAGAATCAAGGGGAAGATGTAATAGTAACTGCTCGTGACTTTGGGGATATACATAGGCTGATGGAAACTCATTCTATTGATTTTATTTCAGTTGGAAAACATGGAGGGTCTGGTTTATATAAAAAGCTTAAAGAAAGTACGAATAGGGTTAATGAACTTGTTGATATTATAGCTCCTGAAAAAATTGATATATGCCTAGCTAAACATTCTGTTGAGCTTCCTAGGGTCTCTTTTGGCCTTAAAATACCAAATATTTATATGATAGATAATGAATATGCTGAAGCTGTAAACAAGATGACATTACCATTATGTAATAAAATTATTGCACCAAAAGTTGTTGATTTAAGAAAATTAATGCGTTATGGTGTGGATCCAAACAAAATAATAAGATATGATGGTACTAGTGAAATATTACATTTTAAAAGTTTTGAATGCAATAAAAGAATTTTTGAAGAATTAAATATCAATCTCAATCTAAAAAAGACTATCCTGATGCGTCCTGAACCTTCACTTGCATCATATTTAGATGTTGATTGTGAAAAATCTGTACTTTCTCCTATTGTGGATGCATTGAAGGATTATGCTAATATTCTTATATTGCCTCGCTTTCAACAACAAGCAGATATTTTTAAAGACATAGAAAATGTTAGTATTTTGGAACCTCCTATAGATATCTCAAGCGTAATAAAAAAATGTGATCTGGTTATAGGTGCAGGGGGTACTATAAATAGGGAGGCAGCAGTCTTAAAAACACCAGTCATTTCTTGTTATCCTGGAGAAACATTGGCAGTTGACCAATATTATATTAATAAGGGCTTAATGCTCAAATCTAATGATGTGGAGGATATTGTAAATAATGCACTAGCTTTTTTGATTATGGATAAGGAAAAAGATTTCAATAATGAGAAACATAATATTTCTTGCGATAATCTATTTAAAACTATTATTAATTGTGTTTATGAAAATTAAATAATGACAATATTCATTAATAATAATTATATAATTTATTTAAATATATTTTATTTAATTATATTTTATTTAATTATATTTTAGTTAATTATATAATTTATTTAATTATATTTTATTTAAATATATTTTAGTTAATTATATTTTATTATAATTTATTTAATTATATTTTATTTAAATATATTTTAGTTAATTATATTTTATTAATTTTTAAATCATGTTTTATTAGTTTTTTTTATTTTAAAATCTATTTTAACATGCAATTCAAAATATAGTTTTGTATTTAGTTCTAATTTATTTCATACCTATTTTAATTTATTTTTTGCATTGTTTTTATCTAAATTATATTTTTATTTATAATAAATTCACAAAATAAATATAAAAATATTTGTATAAAATAACTCATTAAATTAATTATTTTAAAAATTTTAACCAAATATATAAGTTCATGAACTAACTAATATAATGATTGAAATTTTTAATTAAATATAATAAATATGTTCAATTTAGTATATTTAATAAATATTATAATTTAATCTATTTATTATATTTTTAAATATTAAATTTAATGACAAGAATTTTAAATTTGAATAATATTATTTGAATAATATTAATAAGATAAATCTAAAAATTTTGGTTTGATTATTAAAAATTCATAAAAGATAAAATGAGAAAAATTGACACCAAATCTATCAAAAAAAGGCACATTGCTTTAATAGCAATTATATTTATAATTGCCCTTTTATTAAATGGTTTTGCAACAGTGGCTTTAAAAGATAGTGTTCAAAATGCTGTATGGGTACAAGGAAAACATATGAATGATGTAGACTTAGATAATCTATCTAAAAATGGTGTTCAAAATATTTTTCTCCATTCGAGTGCAGTTGATGAATTTGGAGAAAAAAATGTCAGTAATTGGGCAAAAAAAGCGAATGAAAAAGGTATTAAGGTCCATATTTGGGTGCAATGTTTTTATAATGGAACATGGGTAAATCCAATAGATACTGATAAAAAAGATTTTAACTATGATTATTTTAATAAAAAAATAGATCAAATAGATAAATTTGCAGCTATTCCTGGCATTAGTGGAATTCAGCTAGATTATATTAGATATCCTGGAAATGCATATGAATATAATTATCCTAATGGTGTAACTTCTACTAATGCTGTTTCAAAATTTGTATCAATGGTTAGTGATAGTCTTAAAGATAAAGATGTAACATTATCTGCAACAGTCATGCCTGAAAAAGAAGATGAAAAATATTATGGGCAGGATGTTAGAACATTATCTCAATATGTTGATGTTATTATTCCTATGGCATATTCTGGAAATTATAATCAAGATTCTTCTTGGATTAAAGAAACTGCATCCTACTTTAAAAGTTTAGCATGGTGGTCGAAAGTAACTATGGGTATTCAAGTATATGATAGTGATGAAAATGAAACTTCTTTACCTGTAAACACAATAAAAGAAAATTCTAAAGCTGCTTTGGATGGTGGAGCTGATGGAATCGCATTATTTAACTGGGAACTTATGAAAAATTGGTTTAATTTAAATGAAATTAAATAATACTTATTTATGGATTAAATATTCTATAATTAATATTCTCTAATTAATATTATTAATATTATCTAATTTTTATATTAATTATAACTAAATTTATTCTATAATACTAAACATTAAATTATTTTCTAAGATTTTATAATTCCTTAAAATTCTTAATTTTTAAAATCACAATTTTAAATAAATGTTTTATAAATTTATAAAAATTAATTAAAGAGATTTTTTGCATGGACTTTACAAACCAATTCTTAAATATTATTTTGAATTTAGATACTTATTTGGCTTATGTAATAAGTATATTTGGGTCATGGACGTACTTAATATTATTTTTAGCTATATTTTCTGAAACAGGAATAATAATTGTTTCATTTTTGCCTGGGGATTCATTATTATTTATAATTGGTGCTCTATCTGCAGGAGGAGAACTGAATTTAATACTTTCAATTGTTATTCTTTCACTTGCAGCTATTCTTGGTGACACTGTTAATTATTATATTGGTAAATTTATAGGTCCTAAGATATTTAATAAAGAAAGCTCAAGATTTTTCAATAGGAAACATTTAATGGAAGCTCATGATTTTTATGAAGAATATGGGGGAAAAACGATTATTTTGGCCCGTTTCATACCTATAATTCGTGCTTTCGCTCCCTTTGTTGCAGGTATAGGATTAATGCCTTATAAAAAATTTTTATCTTATAATGTAATTGGAGGAATAGGTTGGGTTTTAATATTTACTTTATTGGGGTATTTTTGTGGTAATTTGCCTGTTGTTAAGGATAATTTCTCTTTATTGGTAATAGGTATTATCATTATCTCTGGATTACCTATAATAATACAAATATTAGTAAAAAATCTAAAAAATAGAAAATCTAAAAAATAGAAAATTTAAAAACTAAAAGGTTATACTAACCAAAAGATTATAATATATTAAATATTACTTTTTTTATTAAATTTTAATATTTCTCGTAATGAACTCTTTTTTCATGATATTTATCAATAAATTTATTTTCTTGACCTTCTGCAGGATAACCAATGCTTATTATATTGAAAGGTTTTAAATTTTGATTAAGGTTAAATAATTCAGATATATATTTCATCCTTTCCTCTTTTGGTGCAATATTTATCCAAACTGCACCTAAACCTAAATAACTTGCTTCAAGAAGCATTGTAGTTGCGGCAGCTGCCATATCTTGTTGCCAAACATGTTTAAAATGTGACGTGTTCATATTAGCTATAAGTAAAATTGCTAAACTAGCTCCTTCTAAAACTTTTGCATTACTATCCATTTGGCTTAATTTTGTAATTGTTTCTTTATTTTTTATAACTACAAATTCCCAAGGTTCTTTACCCATTCTAGATCCTGGAGCCTGCATTGCAGCTCTTAACATTTTATCTATCTTTTCATCTTCAATTTTTTGGGTTCTATATTTTCTAATGCTTCTTCTTTTAAATATTTCTTCCATTAGCTAAACTCCTTTTTGATTGATAATTATTTTTATTCAATAATATATAATAATCAAATTGTATAAATAATTTAACTAATAATATTATTTTGAGTTAAAGCTATAATATTAGTTATAAAAATAAATATTTATTATAAAAATAGTTATTATACAAATATTTATTATAAAAATATTTTTATTAAAGTAATATTTTATTTAGGATATTATTTAAGATTAAGATTAAGTTTTTTCTATATGCTTATTTTTAATATTAAAAAGTTTAATATATATTTAAGTTATCTTAATATGATAAAAAATTGTAATAATATGGAAAATTTCAATTAAATTATCTTTGTTGGTAAAAATGAAGTATAAAAATAATAAGAAAAAAGCAATTTCTGTTCTTTCAGGAGGACTAGATTCAACTGTTGCAACAAGTTTCTTTGCAAAAGATTATGATATTCATGCAATAACTTTTAATTATGGTCAGAAAAGTTTAGATAAGGAAATTAGTGCTTCAAAGGAAATATGCAAAAAATTAGGGATGGAACACACCATAATAGATATTAAGTGGTTATCTAATCTTGGAAATTCTGCATTAACTAGTGATAATACTATCCCTAAGGTTAATTTCCAAGATATTGATGATATTGAAATTAGTGAAAAAACAGCTAATAAAGTATGGGTTCCTGGAAGGAATGTTGTTTTTACTGCTATAGCTACTTCTTTCGCTGAAAGTGAAAAAGCAGATATAATAATTGTTGGTTGGGATAAAGAAGAAGCAGTAACTTTCCCAGATAATTCTAAAGAATTTTTAGATAGTTTCAATAATCTTATTTCAGTTGGAACAATTTCGGATAATAAAATCAAAATAAAGGCTCCTTTAATTGATTTAGATAAAATAGAAATTGTAAAACTTGGAAAAAGAGTTAATGCTCCAATGGAAGATAGTTATTCATGTTATCTTGGTGAAGATAAACATTGTGGGGTTTGTGAATCATGTGTTCGTCGTAAAAGAGCTTTTATGGAATCAAAAATTGATGATCCTACTTCATATATTGAATAAATTTGATATAATTTTAATTTTACTATTCTGACTTTTTTAATGTTTAATATTTTATAATTCTAATATTTTTTTCATTTTTATATTTTTAAACTATTTTTTAGTTTATATTAATTTTTAATTATAAAAAATAATTTTTTCAAGATATTCCATTACATATTTCTATCAATGAAATTTTCCCTGATTTTTAAGCTTTTCATAGTGTTCTTTATCCCTATATTTAAAAACTTTTGCAGGATGTCCTCCGGCAATTCCATATTTAGGTATATTATTCACTACAACACTACCTGCTTGAATTATGGCACCTTCTTCAATAGTTACTCCAGATAGTATGATAACTCTATTTCCAATCCATACATTATCTTTAATTATAATGTTTTTTGATATGGTCTTTTCATCATAGGGTATTGCATTACCATTATCATAATTATGAATATCTGTTATTAACATACATTCAATTCCAGAATGAAAATTATCTCCTATAATAACATTGCCTTTACCTTGTATTTTTATTCCATTGAAGTTTACATTATTTCCCAATTCAGTATTTGTTGTAACATAACTTTTACCATTAACTTTTAAATCATTTCCAACAATTTTAGCTACTTTTTTAACCTTTTTCATATAATTTTTTCTTTGAAAATTTTGGTAATGTTCATAAAAAAATGTTAAGATACTCATAAAATAACCTTTAATTATATTTTTATTTATTAAAAAATTAGAAAATAATTAATTTTAAGAATTTATTAAATAATTTTACTAAATAACTTTATTAAATAATTTTTCATTTATTTTTATTTTTTTAATCGTACACTAAAATTACTTAATCAGATACTTAAATTAAGAAGAACATTCAGTTGAATATTGTGATAATAACACAGCAACTTTATGTGTTGTTTTATCATCTAATTGTCTTTTCCCATGAACTATTTTTTGCAGTAATTCATCCATAAATAAATCTTCGTCTGTTAGGGGCATGTTTATAACTGCAACTTCCTTGTTTACAAACCCAACTAATGGTTCAACATAGAAGTCTTTTAGGCCACTTTCATTTAAAAAATCAATTAATTCTTCACTTAAATGTATTGATTTTTGTTTTATTTTATTATTGTGTGGAAATTTATTCTCTGCTTCTTTAAATTTAAATTTTTTTGAAGATATTTGGATATTATTTTTGTTTTTATCATAATTTATATTGTTATTGTTTTCGTTATTATTATTATTATTATTGTTTGTCACATCAAAATTTTTTGGATCATTTAATAGAGTTAAATCATCTAGATTTGCTTTGTTTACTAGGTTTATATTTTCATTTTCAGTTTTGGTCTTTTCTTTATCTTCTTTATCATTGTAATTTTGACTAACAATTGAAAATATTCCTGAAGATCCAACAACCACATGATTAATCCCTTCATTTGAATTTGGAACTTTAACATAATATAATACATAGAAATTTTCTGGAAGTGTTAAAAGTTTTTCTCGAATTAATTTCCCTCTTTTTTCTGTTGAAACATATTTTTTGTTTTTAATTAACCCAATAATAAATATAATAATACCGATTGCAATAAATATTATGCTGTATATTCTTTTAGATATTAAAACATCAGAAAGTCCCACTAAAGCAATTATCAGCCCAGCAATTATATAAACATCATGATAAGAAGTGTTTTTTATATTTGGGTGAGGAACTAGTTCTTGTTTTTGATTTGCTGTTTTAAATGTACTATTTAAATCATCTTCAACTTCATTTTTATGATAATTTGATTTTTCTTTTTGAATAGACAATTTGGATGTCTTTTCCACTTTTTCATTTTGGTAATTATTTCTTTTTGAAATTTTATCAAATATTGAGTCTTCTTTAGATCCATTATAATTAGAATTTTCTATATTTTGCCCATTATCTAATAATTTTTCTTCTAAATGATTTCCAATAATTTTATTTTGATTATTTTCCTGTTTTACATTGATATTGCCATTTTCATCGTATTTAAGATTATTTTCATTATTATTAATGAATTGATTTTGTGAATTTGTAGTAGGTATGTCTTTTTCAAATTTTTTATCATAAATCATTGATATATTTTCTGAAAATTCTATTTTAGCTTCTTTTCTTAGCTTTTTTTCTAATTTCCTTAAATTAACTTCTGTTATTGGATAAATAATATCCGAATCAAAAATTGGTATATTTTCATATTTTGGTTTATTATTGGGATTAAGTGAATTATTGTCTTCTTTGTTAGGTTTAAGGATATTATTAGAATTAATATTGGTATTTTGATTACTATTTGAATTATGATTATAATTATTGCTATTATTATTATTTAAATTATTGTCCTGATTTTGTGTTTGTGTACCATAATGAGGTTTTTCAACATATATAACCTCTTCAGACTCAATCTGGGAATGTTCTTTATCACTTTTTTCTTTTTCTTTTTCAATTTTATTGATTCCCTTATTGAATTTTTCATCAATATATTTTAAATTTCCATAACAACTAGAACATTCATAGTCATTAGGATTTTCATTACTTTTAAGACTATATTTTAAACCACAATCTTCACAATAAACAATATTTTGGTCTGAATCATTTTTATAAATATTATTATTATTATTATTATTATTATTATTTTGTTTTTTTAAGGATTGCCTTGAAGGATATTTTTCAATGAATTTTAAGTTTCCAGCACATACGGAACATTCATAGTCATCGACTTTTTCATTATCCTCTATTTGGTATTTAGCCCCACAATTTTTGCATGCTACAACTTTCATAATATCCTTCTTAATTTTTTAATATGGTGTTTAAATATTTGTTTATTTTATAAAATGTTTAAATTTATTATCCATTTTTTCTATTAATCATGTTTTCCTTTTCAAGACTTATTTAGATATAAAATTTAATATAATATAATTTATTTAATATATGTCTCTTTAAAAATTAATATATTTAATATATGTCTCTTTAACAATTAATATAACTTTCTAATTAATTTATAATCATTTATTTATATTATTTATTTTTTAATATTAATTGTTCTATATTTTTTATTACTTCATTAAGAACGAAAATAATGATTTTTTGAGATAATTACCAATGACTAATAATTATTTATTATATATTTTTGTAGAATTTTATAAAATTAATATATAAAATAAATATCTAAAAATTAATTGATTATTAATTGAGGAATAATTAATAAAATGGTATAAAACATATAATATTAAAAAATGGAAAATAGAATGATTTAAAGAATAAAAAATGACATAAACGATGATTAATTAATAATAAATTAAAAAAATGATGGATTAAAAAATAATAGATTAAAAAATAATAGATTAAAGAATAATAGATTAAAGAATAATTAAATAAATAATAACTATTTGAAGTTGTTTGATTAAAAAGGAGATATTTAATAATAAAAATAATAATAAAAATAATAATAAAATTAATAAAAATAAATTATTGGATATTAGTTTTAAAATATTAATCTAACGAATAATACGCTATAGATTATCAAATTAAATGTTATGTAAATGTTTTAGAATAATCATATATTCCATTTTCACCTATTATCCACCAATTTAGCGAATCTTTTTGAAAAGGATATTTCAATTTAAAATATATACTTAAATAAATCAAATTTGTAATATTAATTTCAATCAAACAATTTGAGGAATATTCCTTGTTAATTATAGTATAGTACTCAGTTGCAGAAATATTATTATAATTTATTAAAGAATTTAAAAAACTTATTTCTTGATTGTTTATTTCTATTTGGCTATTTAAAGTATCTATTCCCTTTTTATACAATTCGTTTTCTTTTTGTAAATTTCCTATAATTGAATAATAATATCTATCTTCTGTATCTGAATAATAATAAGTTGTTTCAGCTCTTACCCATTGATATTTATTATTATAAAATATATAGGAAACTGGCCATATATGTCCTTTTCCTGTTTTGGGGTAGCTACTTTCGAAATATGTTGGAATTCCAACTGCTCTAAGTAATGCTCCTGCAAGCATACTTTTTCCTAAACAAGTTCCACTTTTTCTTTTTAGAGTTGTTATAGCAGATTGATCATTTGAATAATTGTCATCGTACTTAATATTTAGCCATAAATATCTAATAACTGCATTCGCAAGTTCAGTATTATAAACATTTTTGTCTTTATAATTATAACTTGTAATATTTTTTTTTATAATATTCGCAATTTTAGTAATATGGGAATTTCTCCAGTTTAAATATTCTGAATTAGAAAAATAAGGGTTTTTTATTATGTAATATTCATTTTTTTGAACTATTTTTTTTAATTTTAAATATTTAAATTTTCCTTTAGAATTTTTGACTGTTTTAATGGTTAATTTATATTTTCCATTACTATATGTCTTTGTTTTTGCCATTTTTTTGGTTTTTAACTTTATTTCTGAATTATAAGTATAATAAACAGGCATTATCTGTTTAAAGTTACTACTTTTGTTATAGTAATAATTAACTCCCGATGAGGTATTTTTTATATCTACTTTTCCAATATATGTATTAGTTTTTTTAAATGGCTTATATAGAAAATAAGGGTTCTTACTATTTTTAACTTTTACTTTATTGAAATATTTTGCAGGGTTGTCATCAATCTTCTCTGCAGAAACATGGCTTATCAATAAATTAAAGGTTATTATTAAAAAAAAACATATTAATAGTAATTTTTTCTTTTTTATCATGAAAATTAACCCTTTTATTGCTTCGATAGATACTTTTTCTTCATATGGCCTTTAATAAAAACTCTATTAATTATTCAATTTAATTATTGCCATATTGATCATGGATATAAATATTATTATATTTATATATGAAGTCCATTAAAATATTTTGGGTCTTTTTATAGTGCTTATAATATTAATTTTTTGTATTATTTTTTTTATATTATTTTTTTATATTAATTTTTTTAAATAGTTAATTTTATTTTATTAATTTTAAAGAGAAAATTCACTATTAAATAGAAATTTTTTTATAATTTAATAGGTATAAAATAGTATATATAAAAGTTGCATATATTTGAGTTTAATATAAATAAATTAAAGGTGTATTTATGTTTAAATATTTAATATTGTTAATTGTTATTATAGCTGTTGTTATAATAGGAGTTTTTGCTGCAGGCAGTTTAATGTCTTATTTGAACCCAGCTGAGCAAGCTATTGATTCTTTAAACCAAACTAAGAATAATATAACTTCTTTATTGGAACAAAAATCAAATTTAACTGAAGAACTAAAAAAATATGAGCCTGGTAGTGCTGAATATATTAATATTCAAAATCAAATCAATTCTATTGATAAACAAATATCTGATTTGAATAAAACAGCAGAAAATATTAAAAATGGAGTAGAAAATATAACAAATGATTCAAAAAATTTGTTAGGGGTTTTAAATAACTAGAAATTGCTTATTATATAAAAATTATTCAAATATTTTTTAATATTTTTTTTTAAATTGAAATATTTTATATTTCTAATTTTATATTTTTAATTGGATATTCTTAATTGGGTATTTTATATTTTTAATACTTAAATTAAGTTATCTTCTTTTACTAGATTTTTATATATTGACATTATTCTTTTTTCAACAGAATCCCAATTATAATTTTTTTCTACTTCTTTTAATCCATTTTTTCCAAAAGTTTTCATTAATTCGGGGTTATTTAGTAATTCTGTAATTTTAGTTGCAAGGTCATTTTTATCATATTCGGAACATAATCCAGTATTGCCATCAACCCAACTATGTATGTGATTATTTTTAGTTAGTATTAATGGTTTTCCACATGCCATTGCTTCTAAACCACTTGTTGTAAATGATTCATATTGGGATGGCATAATGAATATATCGCAGTCAACAATAGCTTCTAATTTGTCATTATTAAATAAAGGGCCAGTTATAATAACTTTATTTTCTAAATCAAAATCATTTATAAGTCTTTTTACTTCATTTAAAAAACCATCGTCTGGGCCAACTATGGCTAATTTTAAATTATCTATATTTTTTTGATTTAAAATATCAAAAGAATTTATAAGGAGATCTAAACCTTTTATTCTATGAATTCTACCAACAAAAAGGAGTAAATTTTCATTTTTTTCGATATTATATTTCCTTCTAAAATTACCTCTTTTTGGTAATTTATAATATTCTTCAATATTAACTCCTAATGGAACAATTTCTATCTTGTTTTTTTCCACTTCCATTTTTAAATATTGTTTTTTTTCAGTATCTGTCAATGCAAAAACTTTTGATGCATTTTTAAGAATTTTAAATCCCCAAATTTTATCAAATAGTTCTTTAAGTTTTTCTTTTTGAAAGAAAGGAAGTACTGATCCATGAGCTTGTATAACATAAGGTATTCCATTTTTTGATGCATAATAACTAGCTAAAATAGCTAAAGAGTGTCTATGTTCATGTATATGGACAATATCATAATTTTTTATTTCTTTCCTTATTTTAAAAGGCAATAAATAGGGAGTATCAATTAAAAACTTTGATTTAAGTGAATTTGAAAGATTTCTAAAATAATAAACTTTAACTCCATCAACATCAACACCATATCTTTCATCGAGCTGCATACGTTTTTTACAGCTATCAGTTGTAAAAATAGAAACACTATTTCCTTCTTTTGCTTGTTTTTTACCCAACTGATAAACAGCATTAACCACTCCTCCGGCTTCTAAACAAGGGTAATATGTTGGAACTATATGTAAAATTTTCATTGTTTACCTATTTGTTTTATAAAATTTATTTTATTATAAAATTTAGATTATTATGAGATATGTCTTATTATAAGATATATTTTTTATATAAATTATTTTATTTTTCATATAAATTATTTTATTTTTTATATATCCTATTTTATTTTTTATATAACCTATTTTATTTCTTATATTTTATCAATTCATTGATTTTATTTTCAATTAATAAAAATTAACCTTTTTAATTAGTATTTCTTTTATAAAGATTAATATTATTATATTTTTTTATCATTGTATAATTTTCAATAGTATAATTTTCTTTTGATATATTTCTAGAAATATAATATGTCACATTATTTTTTTCTAGTTTAGGAATATCTTTTTCATATGCTGCCCCTACATTCATCATTAAATACCAGGTATAATATCTTGTATTATATGTCCAAATAACTTTATTTTCATAATCTGGATCATAATGTTTAAGCCAATTTGAAATTACAATTGGACCTTCAACATCTTGATTTTTAGAAGGTATTATTCCAACAGTATTGAAAGCAGAAATAATAAAAATTGAAATGAGTATTATGGTTATTATGCATTGAATTTTGCTTTCACTTTTAATATTTGATTTCTTTATATCTTTGTTAACTGTTTCAATATTTTTTTCATTGAATATATCACTATCTTTTTTATCATAGTTATCAGCATTATGCTTATAAAATTCTAAAAATTTTATAATTTTTAAAGATAAAAAATTAAGTGAATATGCTCCAAAGTATGCAATAACTGGCATAACTGTTATAAAATATCTGTCTACCTTAACATCACTAAAACTAAAGAAGATTAAATATATGAAAAACCAAGATATCATCAATAAATTGAAATTCAATGTTTTAATTGGCCTATAATTACTTTCATATTTATTATCTGCGCTATGGTCATATAAATTATTTTTATTATTTAAACTATCTAAAGTATTCAAATTATTTTTATTATTTAAACTATCTGAACTATTCAAATTATTTTTATTATTTAAACTATCTGAACTATTCAAATTATTTTTATTATTTAAAATACTCGAATCATTGTTAGATATTTTATTTAATATATTATATATTAATAAAATATTAATTAAGAAGAATATTTCACTTATTATTGATGAAATCTTTTTATAGGTAATAATTATAATTATTGATATTATGATAATTAATAATATTTTTAGATAAAATCTCCTTTTTGAATTTTTTCCATTTTTTTTATTATCTGTATCTTTTGCATTTTTTATATGGCTTTTAATCTTATATTTTTTATTTGCACGACTTTTAAGATTTTTAAATATAATTTCTAATATATATAACAATGCTCCTCCAGATATTAAAATTAATACAAAGTAAGATAATATTCCTGGACTTTTAAGACTTGGGATTAGCTTATGAAACTCCAAACTGTTTGATGATATAAAATTTCCTAAATTTTCCAAATAAAAATAGGGTTCTGGTCTAAAACCAGGATCTAGAGAAGAACCCTTATCTCCTGAAACAGCGCTTTGGGTTTGGCTTATAAATGTTAAATCTGTACCTTTAATATTTAAAAAAATTAAAAATAAAGAAAATATAAGTAATGCTATGATTATTCCTATTAAAAAATATTTAAAATTATTTGATTTTAATATCTTTTTTAGATTTGATTTATTTAAAAAACTTAAAAATTTATTTTTAGATTTTAAAATCTTTAATTTTTCTATTATGTCTATTTCAAATAAGATATACAGAATCATCAAAGGTAAAATGAATCCAACAGTATATCTTATGAAAAAACCAATTGTAAAAAGAGGTAATACTATTAAATAGTATTTTGGATTTCTATTAACTGCTAAAATTGTAAAGTAAATAATCCAAATAGTGATAGCTATTGCGGGTATGTCCATTGTTCCATTAGCTACCCATAATATGTTTAATGAGAAACTTGAAAATAGTATTGCACCAAATAAACTAATTATTTTATTTAATTTTAATCTAAATAAAAAATATGTCCCTATGGATGCTATGGGGAAAAATAAACCTGTTACTGTGAATATTGCTATTTGATTGATATATCCTAATTTAAATATTAAAGATGTTATGATACATATTACTGGTGATAAATATAGATTTGATGTTTTACCAAGAGGATATCCTGCAAGATTTAAGGAGTTTGTTAAATAAATAAAAACATCAGAGCAATATATTCCTAATTGATTGTTTGCATTTATTAATAAATACACTAATATTGATGTAAAAATAGCTATTATGAATATAAATAATATATCTATTTTATTTTTATCTGCTTTATCAAGGATTCTACTTTTAAACATATATTAGCTCCAATCAGAATAATTAATAGGAGTTTATTAAATTATTATAATCTATATAAATTAAAATCTCAAAATCTATATAAATCGATTCTTTTAATCAAATTGTTTTTTTATTAATTAAATTTGCCTAATTTAATATATTTTTTAACATACCTTTTAAAATACTTTTTAAAATATTTTCTATTATATTTTTTAATATATTTTTTTCACTATAAACGGTTTATATGGAATATGACTATTGATAATACTTTTATTAATATAACTATTAGCATTAAATTTATTAACGTAAATATTAATATAATTAATATCTTAATATTGATATAATCTTATATTGATATAACTAATCATTTATATATTTTATTTAGATTTAATATTATCTAAAATTAACTCATTAATATATTTGTTCTATAAATGTGGAGGAAAACATTTTGAAAGTTAAAAAAATCAATTCAATCACTAAATTTTTTAAATCAAATGAAAACAAGCTTTCATTTTTATTTATATTGTTATTTTCTTCCATTATCACTATACTTTTAATATGGATAAATACTTCTCATGAGATTTTAGGAACTTCATATCGGGATGTTTATTTTTATCTAATTGAGGCTCTTAGATTTTCTGGGTATTCTATTGATGGATATGGATATATTAATTATTTATCTCCTCTTATACCTTTTTTAACCTCATTATTATTTGATTTAGGATTTGTTAGTGAAACAAGTATATTCACAGTAACTGGAATTTTTTATATTATTGGGGTTCTTGGATTCTTCTCACTTTTAAAACTAAGATTTAGAAATTTAATTGCTATTTTAGGAAGTATTTTATATGCGGGTCTTTCAATAAATCTGTTATGGGCTGCTAATGGTACAATAGATATTCCAAGTGTTTCACTAACTATAATATCTATATATTTCTTTGTTTTAGGAATTGAAAAGAATCAAAAATATTTATACTTGGCATTCCCAATAGCAGTATTAGGTTTTTTTGCAAAATATACAGCAGGACTAGCTATTCCATTAATGATTTTATATGTAATATCAAAACCAGATATTATTCTTAATATTAAGAAATATTGGAAAAATACCGTTTTAGGAATAATTTTAGGAATTATAACAGCTATGCCTTTTATAGCTTATTTTTTAATAAATAAAATACCTTTTGGATTTTTAAATCAGGCTCAGGATATAGCTTCAAAGACAACAAGTTCTACTTTAAAAGTTCAAAATGATTTATTTTTTTATTTTACAAACATGCCGAGGTTTATTTATAGTATAAATGAAATTTTAGCATATTTACTAATCATTATTGCTATTGTTGGCATTATAATTGGAGCTTACAAATCTATTAACTTTTTAAAAGATAGGTATTATGAATCTAGGGATAATAATAAAAGCAAATTTGAATTTTTAAATGTTGAAATTTCAAATAAACTTCTTTACATATTTCTTTGTACAAATTTATTAGTTATTATTCTTTCATTTTTAACAGCTAGCAAAATATCATTTATTTATAGTGAATTAATCTTCTTTGCATCTGCATTTACTTTATCGTATATATTAAATAAAATTATCTTTATGGTTCCTGATGGAATAAATGTAAAAGGAAAAGATTCAAAAAGAATAGGTTCAACAGAAATAGGTTCAATAGAAATAGGTTCAATAGAAATGGATTCAAAAGGAATAGATTCAAAAAGAAGGGATTCAAAAAGAATAGATTCAACAGAAATAGATTCAAAAGGAATAGATTCAAATAATAATACTTTAAAAGATATAAATACTGGAAATATTCCTTTAAAAGAGATAAGTTCTGATTATAAATATGATAAACTTAGTTTTGATTTATTAATGTTTGCATGGTTTTTTTCATATTTAATATTCTTTTCAGCTCACCTTGTTAAAGCAGATAGATATTTCACTACTATGGCTCCAGGATTTATATTTTTTGTTATTTTAGCTTTAGAATTGATATTAAATTCATTTAATTTCAAAAATTATATCTTATTTAAAAAGAGTCATTTTTCTATAAATAATGGCATAATTAAGAATTTAGTTCCAATAGTTTTAATAGCTTTATTTTTAATATCTTCTTTTAGCTATTTAGATATGAATAAAAACGATCCTTTAGTTCATAATGAAAGAGAAGCTGTAGAGTGGATTAAGATAAACAATCCTGATTATCAAAATTTAGTAATTTGGGCAGAAAGAGGCCCAATATTTACATGGTATTTAAAACAAGAAGTATTTTATGTAAATTGGAAATATGCTCCTAATAAACTTTCTGAGATGATGATAGCTAACAAAACGGATTATTTTATATCAATAAGTAATAAAACTTATATTAATGGATTTTCACCAGTTAAAAAATTTGGAGATGTAATAATTTATCAGAGAAACATACAATAATATTTTACTTAATCTCTTAATTTCTTCATTTTTTGAATTAAATAATTAGAAATAATTATAATAATAACTAGGATAATAATTATAATAATATTTGGGATAATAATAATCGGGATAATAATTATAATATATTTGACGTATTAATTAGTGAATACTGCTATTAGTGATTCAATAGCAATATTATTACAATAGGTCCATATTATTAGAATGATCCTACTGCAAATGATATAAATGCAATCATCATGCCTATTTTAACAAGTTTAGATGCTTTTTTCGCACTTTCTATTGATTGGTCTTTTAAAATGGTGTATGCTCCATAAAAAAAGGTTATTATAGCTAGAGATAATATTAGAATATAGTAAAAATTAAATATTCCATTAAAATATAGAATTGGGCTTAAAACACTTGCAAGAATCATTAAAAAACCAGCTAAATATGATGATTTTTTAAGTCCATATAATATTGGAAAAGTTCTTGCTTTTTCTGTTTTATCTCCTTCAATATCTTCCATATCCTTTGTTACTTCTCTTGCCATTGTCATAATAAATGCGAAAAATCCTAGGTATAATGAGGTTATAATTATATTATTATTAAAAGTTTCTAAACCAATTATAAATCCTCCAAAAATAAAACAGAGGCCAGTTAGAATAGATATGCTTAGATTTCCAATAATTGCAATTTTTTTAAGCTTATATGCATAATAATACATTAATATTGATGATATTATTACAATAATTGATGGTATTAGGCTGTTTACTAGATAACTTATTATAAATCCAATAACTATTGATAATAAGAATAGGACGTATGCATATATTTTAGCATTTTGAAGAGAAATCCTACCAGAGGGTATAGGCCTATTTGGCTTGTTTATGGCATCTATTTTATGGTCAAAATAATCATTTATAACATTGCCTCCACCCATTGCTAAAAAAACAGCTATAGCTCCTAATATAATTGGTATGTTATAATCTTCACCTATAATTGCCATTAAAATAACTGCTATTACTCCCATAACAGCATTTCCTGGCCTGATTATTTCTAAATATCCATTCATAAATCCACTTCTTTTTGAAAATGTTTATATTCAATCTTCTTTAATTTTAGGTATATAATTATGTTTTAATTATATTATTTTTTATTATCTTTTAATTTTTAATTTTTATTATTTTATAATTCTATTATTTTTTATTATCTTTTAATTTTTAATTTTTATTATTTTATAATTATATTATTTTTTATTATCTTTTAATTTTTAATTTTTATTATTTTATAATTCTATTATTTTTTATTATCTTTTAATTTTTAATTTTTATTATTTTATAATTTTATCATCTTATAAGTTTGTTAATTATAATTTCATTATATTATTAGTTAATAAGTTTTATCAATTTAAAGAGCTGTTCCTTTTTTAGGCACATATAATTTTGACATGTCTACATTTTCATGTTTAAGTAACTTAATTTTTTTATCTATACCTCCAGCATATCCTGTTAAGCTACCATCTTTTCCTACAACTCTATGACATGGGATAATGATAGAAATAGGATTATGTCCTACAGCTCCCCCAACGGCCTGACTAGACATTTTTTCTTTGTTCATTTGTTTTGCAATATTTTTAGCTATTTCTCCATAGGTTATAGTTTTTCCATAGGGTATTTCAAGAAGAATGTCCCACACCGATTTTCTAAACTCAGTTCCTTTAGGTTCTAAGGGTAAATCCGAAATTTTTGGATTTTCGCCTTCAAAATAGCTATCCAACCATTTAAAAACTTTATTAAATATAATTAATTCCTCTTTTCCTACTCTCTTTAATGTTTTATTATTTAAATTATCAGCAAAGTGTTTTTGATCTTTCATCCATATTCCAATAAGATTTTCACCATCACTAACTAATAAAAGTGGTCCAATTGGTGAAGAATATTCTGTTGAATAAATCATTATTTTTCTCCTTATTAATTTATTTTTCTCTTTATTAATTTATTTTTCCCAATTATCTTTATTTTTTGATTATTATCTATAATTATTTTTTTATTTTATTATTTATAATGATAATTTGCATTGTTTTTGAATATATTTTATAATTATTAATATAATACAATTTTAAATAGAATCAAGTATTTTTGAAAATTTCTGAGCTGTAGCTATAATTGAATACTTGTTTACTTCTTCATTGCCATTATATTTTAATGTTTTATTTTCAGAAAAATTATTATAAAATTTTATGATTGCTTCTTTTGTTTCTTCTATTGTAGAAACATGATAACCAATGTTAGTTTTTTCAATCAAACTTTTAAGAGACCCTTCTTTATATCCAATTGATAATACTGGACGTTTTGCAGCTAAATATTCATAAATTTTTCCAGGTAAAAAAATCTTCTCTTTTTCATTATTCCAAGATAATAATAAAAGAGCTTGAGATTCTTTTTGTTTTTTCAATACTTCTTTATGGGGGATTGATCCATGAATATTCACAATATTTTCAATATTATATTCTTTAGCTATATTTTCAATACCTTCGTTATCTCCATAAAAATCTAAAGATAATACTGAAGGAGGGATTCTTTTTTCATCAATTAACTGTCTAATTCCTTTAAAAAGAATTTTAGGGTCTCTTTTTCCACCATAAAGAGATCCAGCATAGATAAAATTTAATTTTTCATTATTTTTAGGAATATTATTTTCAGTTATGTCTTCGATATCATATCCACTCATAACAGTACAGATTTTATTATTGGGGTGTAATTTTTGGAGTGTTTCACTAGCTAATTTTGTGGTTGTGGTTAAAACATCTGCATATTTGAATGTTTCAATCTCTAATTTCTTTTCAAAATGATTTCGTATAAATGTGTGATTTACATAAGGATTTAAATTCCAAAGATCTCTTAAATCAGCTATCCAATTAATATTATATTGCTTTTTAAGGTCTTTAGCTATTATATGTGAGGTAACTGGCCATGAAGAGCTAATTATAGCTTCGATATCATTTACTTCTATTGCTTCTTTTGAAACTTCCATAGCTGGTTCATACCAATACTTCATTCCATCAGGGTAAGCAAAGATTTCTCCAGCTAATGAAATAGCTTTTGATATTAAAGTGTTTTTTTCATTACTTTTTCCATTATTTTTCACATTACTTATTTCATTATTTTTTACATTAATAATTTTATTTTCAAAATTATTTGGAGATTTTTTGAATTTATTCATCCATTTATCTAACATATCTTCATATTCTGTTTCAATGACTTTGAAATCTAAATTATTATTTGGATAGCTAGGAATATTATCTAATTTAGGCACTATTACAATAGGTTCCCATCCAAACTGGGGTAAATATTTAGCTAAACCTCTTAAACGTTTTGATGCGATTTCATTGGTTTGATTAAAATAAAATGCTATTAAAAGTACCTTCTTCATTGAAACACCGGTTAAATAATTTAATAAGTGAAAAATATATTATTATAATACATAAAAAACATTAGATATAAAAAAAATTAGATTAATTATTATTAATCATAGTTATATTGTTTTATATCATTTATTTTTATATCATTTATTTTAATATCAATTATATTTAAATGATATAAAGTATAGATATTATTATGATTATAAGGTTGATAATGTTATTATTTATAAGCTAAATATTATTATTGATTTTTTTATTTTATAATATTGTACTAATTTTATAATATTATAATAAATAGGATAATAATATTGAATAATTTAAATATTTTATATTATATTATTGAATAATTTTTTATAATAGGATAATTTTTTATAATAACTAATTGAATATTGTTTATATAATAATAAATTGAATAATTTGGATATTTTATAAATAGTTCTTTCAATTTAATTTTATAAATTTATTATAAAATTTATTATAATAAACCTCAATATAAAATAAATTCAATATGCTATTAGAAATTAAGTTAATATTTAAATATTATATTTAATATTATATTAATTTACATAATTAATTTACAATAAAAAAAATCTATAATATTGATTAAAATAAATAATATATAACTATAAAAATTGATAATAAAATTATTTATTAATAAAACTTAATTTATACTAAGATTATTTATTCAATAAAAAATTAGTTCATAATAAACTTAGTACAAAATATAATTAATCACTAAATATTCAACAATATTTTTAAAAAAGGGTGTTCGATTTGGATAAAATAAAAATAGCTATTGTAGGTATTGGAAATTGCGCTAGTTCTCTTATTCAAGGAATTCATTATTACAAAAATAAAGATGAAAAAGATGCTATTGGTTTAATGCATTGGAAAATTGGAAATTATGAACCATCAGATATTGAAGTAGTTGCTGCATTTGATGTAGATAAAAGAAAAGTAGGAAAAACTATTGATGAAGCTATTTTTGCAAAACCGAATTGTACTACTATATTTCAAGATGATATTCCAAAATCTGAAGTTAAAGTATCAATGGGAAATGTTTTAGATGGTGTAGCTCCTCACATGAAAGATTTTGAGGATGATTATACTTTCGTTGTTTCTGATGATCAACCTTCAGATGTTGTAGAAATTTTAAAAGATTCTGGAGCTGAAATCCTCTTAAATTATCTTCCAGTAGGATCAGAAAAGGCAGCTCGTTTTTATGCTCAATGTGCATTAGATGCAGGAGTTGCTTTTGTTAATTGTATGCCTGTTTTCATTGTGAGTGATGATGAATGGGAAGCTAAATTTAGAGAAAAAGGTATACCTGCTGTTGGTGATGATATAAAAGCTCAAATAGGAGCTACTATAACTCATAGGACTTTAGCTAATTTGTTTAAAGAGAGAGGCGTAAAGTTAGATCATACTTATCAAATTAACACTGGTGGAAATACTGATTTTATTAATATGCTTAGTAGAGAAAGGTTAGATTCTAAAAAAGAATCAAAAACAGAAGCCGTTCAATCAGTACTTGATGATAGGATGGATCCTCATGATATTCACATTGGTCCAAGTGATTATGTGCCTTGGCAAAAAGATAATAAATTATGTTTCCTTAGAATGGAAGGAAAAACATTTGGGGATGTTCCAATGAATATTGAGCTAAGATTAAGTGTTGAAGATTCTCCAAATTCTGCAGGTTGTGTAATTGATGCAGTTAGGTGCTGTAAATTAGCTATTGAAAGAGGAATTGGTGGTAAATTAACTTCTATTTCATCTTACACTATGAAACACCCTCCAGAACAGTTTACTGATGATGAAGCTTATAGAAAAGTTAATGAGTTTATTGAAGGAAAACTAGAAAGATAAAATATTTTTACTATTTTTTAAGTTTTCATTATTTTTTATTTTTAAAATTCCCTTATTTTTAATATTTTTTAATTTTTAAGGTTCTTTTTTATATTATTTTTAATATTTCTACTAGTTTATAATAGAATATTATTTAGATTATTGCTCTTTTTATTTTTATATTATTTTTTATACTAAATGGTTGGAGAGAATATTCTCCTATATGATTAATATATAAATACATTGTTAAAACATACAATATATTTATATATTTTCAATGACATATAATAAAATATGAAAAATAGGACTACTTCAAAAACACTAATAGAAAACAAAGAAGTATATAGGGATAAATCAGCACGGGGGTGGGCGATAATAATAATGCCTGATGAAATAAGAATAGACAATTATCATGGATTTCCACATATACATTTAAGTCTCAATGGAGAAAAAATACAAATAAATTATAATGATAGAGAGGACGTTTTTATAATAATCAAAAATCATATACTAAAAAATAAAGATATAATAAAAAAAGAATTATTGGGGGAGCTATTATGATAGAAATAAAATTAACAAGAAAAATAAAAGGAAAAAACTTAACAAAAGAATATGAAGAAGTATATGGATCTATTAAAAAATTAGAAAATATTTTTAAAAAAGGAAAAGGAGACATGAAACTTCAAATGGATTTAGAAAATTGGAAATACTTTTTAGAACATCCTGATGAAGAAATAGAACAAGATAAAATAATATTTACTGACAAAACAAAAATATCAATGATAGATTTAGAATTACTAAACTTTATCAAATATGAGAAACCAAAATCTATAACCGAACTAGCTAAATATCTTGAAAAGGATGTCGCAAATGTTCAAAGAAAGGTAGATACATTAAAAAAAGAAGGATTTTTAGAGTTAGAAAAAGGGAATCGGAATAGTAAAATTCCAGTGCTAAACTATGATAAAATAGAAATAGAAATATAATTAAAATTTAATTTTTTAATTTTACTATTCTTTGAGAATCATTATTCTTCAAGAAATTATAATATTTTATCTATTTGATATTATTATTATTATTATTATTATTATTTAGATTATTATTTGATTCCCCTTATTTTTCTTTTCATTTTCTTTATATTCTAACACTACTAATTTTTCATCAAATTTTCATACCCGTTTTTACTAAAAAGTTATTCAAAATTTATCTCAGATGTTATTTTTTATCTAGAAATTGATATTACTATTTTGTGTTGATTTTTGATAATTATTCATTTTTAGTAAATTTTATAAAAATAAAAAATAGATAAATATTATTAATAAGTTTAACAATATAGTATTATATTATAAAAATTATCTATGAAAATTACTTTTGATTTTCATACTTATTATTCATTGATAGAATTTTACAGTTTAAATAAAATTGTCTTTTTTATCTAAATTTTTTTAATTCAAAATAAAAAAAAATTTTGCTTTTTGATGGGAATTTTAGGTTTAAATGAAATTTTGCTGTTTAAAAAATGAAATTTACTGTTTAAATTATCATTAATGGTAGAAATCTGATTGTAAGGAAGGTAAATATTATGAAGACTACAAAAATTACAGAAACTGCCCTAAGAGATGCTCATCAATCCCTTTTAGCTACTCGGATGAGAACAAGGGATATGATTCCAATTGCTGAAGAAATGGATAAGGTAGGTTTTTTCTCAATTGAAGCATGGGGAGGGGCTACTTTTGATGCTTGTATTCGTTACTTAAATGAAGATCCATGGGAGAGACTTAGATTACTTAAAGAAAAAATCACTAAGACTCCTATTCAAATGTTACTCAGAGGTCAGAATTTAGTAGGTTATAAACATTATCCTGATGATATTGTGGAAAAATTTGTAGAAAATGCTTATACAAATGGAGTCGATATTTTCCGTGTTTTTGATGCTCTTAATGACATAAAAAATATGGAAACAACTATTAAAACAGCTAAAAAACAAGGAGCTCATGTTCAAGGAACTTTAAGTTATACTACAAGCCCTGTTCACACACTTGATAATTTTATAGACCTTGCAAAAGATTTAGAAGCATTAGAATGTGATTCAATAGCTATAAAAGATATGGCGGGGTTAATAAATCCAAAAAATATTTATGAACTTGTGACTCGATTAAAAGAAGAAACTGATTTGTTAGTAAATTTACATTGTCACTGTACTAGTGGAATGACTCCAATTAGCTATTATGTTGCTTGTGAAGCTGGAGTTGATGTATTAGATACTGCAATTTCTCCATTATCTTGGGGAACATCACAACCTCCAACTGAAAGTATTGTAGCTGCATTACAAGGCACTGAATATGATACTAAATTGGATCTTAAACGATTAAATCACATTAAAAAATATTTTGAAGGTATTAAAGAAAAATATGCATCTTTACTCGATCCAATTACTGAAAAAATTGACACTGATGTTCTTATATATCAAATACCTGGGGGAATGCTTTCTAATTTGGTTTCACAGCTAAAAGAACAGAATGCATTAGATAGATATCAAGATGTTTTAGATGAAATGCCAAGAGTTAGGAAAGATATGGGATATCCTCCACTTGTAACTCCAACTAGTCAGATTGTTGGTATACAAGCAGTTATGAATGTTCTTGGTGGTAAAAGATATAAACTTGTTTCTAATGAAGTTAAGGAATATATGAGGGGTAAATATGGTAAACCTCCTGCTCCAGTTAATCCTAGAATAGCTAAAAAAATAATTGGTGATGAGAAACCTATAGAACATCGTCCTGCTGATGATCTTGAACCACAATATGATTATTATAAACAAGAAGGGGAAAAAGAAGGTTTAATTAAAAAAGAAGAGGATATAATAACTTTAGCATTGTATCCTCAAGTAGCTGCTAAATTCTTAAGAGGGGAAGCTGAAGAAGAAAAAATTGAACCTAAGAAAATACAAAACCTGGAAGAATCAGAATTTGCAATCCCTACAGAATATAATGTTGAAGTAGATGGGGATGTTTTTGATGTTAGGATAATGCCAACTGGTTTTATGGAAATTGGTGAAGCAGATCCATCAACTCTTTCTAGCCCAGTTGAAGGAGGTTTAACCTCTACAATGCAAGGTATGATTTTAAAACTAAAAGTTAATGTTGGGGATAAAATCAAGAAAGGGGATATTTTAGCTGTTATTGAAGCTATGAAAATGGAAAACGACATCCAAGCAGAAGAAGACGGAGTTGTTAAAGAAATATTTGTATCTGAAGGCGATGCTGTAAACGCTGGAGATACTATAATGATAATTAATTAGGTTTACCTATTTAATTTTTCATACTTATTTTTTTAGAACTTTTTATGTTCCATTTGGTTATTTTTATATCATTTTAATTGTCTATTTATCCTTATTTTTAAGATTGAATAATATTTTCTCATTTTTTTGTTTTTATAGATTTTATTATTGAGTTATTATCTTTTCAAATGTTTTTTTTTTTTAATTATTTTAAAAGCTTTTTTCATTATAGAAAAATATTTTATTTTTATCATAAAATTTTCCAAAAACATAGAAAGATTTATATAGGGAGTGGTTACTATATAATAATATAAAATCATAGTGAATGCTCATATTTTTGTATGTAGTTTTTATTTTTTTAAATTCGTTATATCATTTTTAACTTCGTTAAACCGCAGTATAACGAAAAATAATAAAAAATAAGAGTTATATATAAAGAAAATAGTATTATTCTACATAAATGAATATAAAATCTACAAAGCTAATGCAAATATAATAAAAAAATATAGAATAATTAATAAATTTTATTTAAAATTAAACAATTACTAAAATTTGTAAAAAATATTATAAAAATAATAAAATTATTATATAATTAACTAAAGAATGTATTGTTTTTAAAAACAATGTAAAAAATAAAATTTATAAAAATTATATATTATTATAAAATACCATAAAAAAAAATAATAAGATTATTTTTAAAAATAAAGAATTTAAAACAAGTCAAATAACAAATACGCCACAAAATAGCATATTTCCAATTTTATGTACTACGTTATACTGCGGTATAACAAAGTAAGTTTTTTTCGGGGGTTTCATCGTCAGTGTTTAATCTTTTTTTAGTTTAGTGAGTATTCATTATAGTTATTAATGAGAAGAAAATTAGTTATAAATCATTTTTATAGTGTAATTTTCTTTTTATTAATGAAATTAACATTATATCCAAAAATTTATCGTATTATGAAGAATTATTTTTTTTATTCATTATAATAGGATTTTGATAATTTTTTAACAATATTAATTTGATTTTTGGATATAAATGTTTTTTATTAATATTAAAAATAAATAAAAGGAGGTGAAAATCTTGTTTGTGAGAAATAAACGTTTTATTTCAATTGTTTTAGCTATTTCGGCTGTTTTATTATTGTTTAGTTTATCGGCTGTTAGTGCGGCTACTTACGATATGGATGATAGTAATACTACTTCTGATATTCAGAATGTTATTGATACTGATGTTGATGATGATTTGGAGATTCGTCTTGCTGATGGGTCTTATACTTTTAGTCAAATTGATGTTAAGCGTAATGCAACTATCATTGGTCAAAGTAAAGGTGGTGTAGTAATATCAGGAACTGGTACTTTATTTAACATTACTTCAGTGAACGTTCGCATAATAAATTTAACTATTATTGGTTTTGATACAGGTATACAATCTAATAGTGGTGGTTTGACAATTGTTGATAATAATATTACTACTAATGGTATTAGTATTAATATTAGTAGTGATGGTGCTGATTTAAAAGGAATAAAGATTGAAAACAATACTATTGACTCTTTAGTTGATTATTGGGATTATGGGGCGGTTTATATTTATGCTCCTGATTATAGTGGAGCTATTATAGATGTCTCTTTATTGGGTAATACTATAATTGCTAATGCCCCAATTAATTCTCATTGTGTTAATATAAGGGCTGTAGGTTGTGATAGTAATATAACCTTTACGGGCAACAAAATCACACAGGGCAACGGCATCACAGGCAGTGGTGTTGCTCTGTATGTATACAGTAGCAATAACACCAATATAACTTTTGTCAACAACAATATCACAGGAACAAACGTGGCTGTTGCTCTGGATGCATCCAGCAGCAATAACGTCAATATAACTTTCGTAAACAACAATATCACAGGAGCATACGACGCGGGTGTTAGTATGTCTGCATCCGGCGTCAATAACACCAATATAACTTTCGTCAACAACAATATCACAGCAATATCAGTTGGTGTTAGTTTGTATACATACGGCAACAACAAAACCAATATAACTTTCGTCAACAACAATATCACAGTAACACTAGGAGTATCATGTGGTGTTGTTCTGTTTGCATACAGCAACAACAACACCAATATAACCTTTGATAATAACAATATTATCGGGGAGAGTTATGGTGTTTATGTTTTTTCTTATGAGGGTAGTCGTTCTTGTTTAAATTTTTTGAATAATGTGATAAATTCTACTGGTGGTGATGGGTTTTATTTCTTTTCTAATTATGGAAGTGTGCCTACTGATGTAAGTGACTTTATTATTAGGGGAAATACTATTTTTGCTCCTAATGGTGCTGGTTTGAATTTCACAGGGCTTTATGTTGGTTCTCTTGTCAATGTTACTGTTGAATATAATCGTATATTAGCTCTTGTTGGTGTTAATATTACTGATTTTAATGATGATAGTAGTTTTGATTATAATTGGTGGGGTGTTAATGATATTTCTGGTTTGATTTTTGGTATAGATACTAATAATCATTATATATTGAATATCACTAATCTTACTAGTTTGGATGATGTTAAATTTGGTGATACTCTTGGGTTCATGTTTTTAGTTTTGAATACTACTCTTACTAATGATGGTGTTGAATATTTGCCTTATTTTGTGGTGAATGGTACTTATAATGGTCAAGAGTTTGTAGTTGATAATACTAGTAATTTTACTGGTGAATTAACTATATTTACTATTGGCGTACAAGTGATTGATGCGACTTTGGATAATCAAGATGTAGACTTTGAGTTTTATGCAAATAAAGCAAACACTAACAGCAGTATTATTGTTTATAATGTTACTTTTGGTGATAATGTCACTATTTATGGCCAATTAGTTAATTATACGGGTATTAGTTTTATTAATGTTACTGTTGATGGTGTTAATTATACTGTGCCTGTTAATGCTACTGGTGGTTGGAATTTGACTTATTCTACTAATCGTACTGGTGATATTCCGGTTATTGTTAGTTTTGCAGGTAATGGGAATTATAATGCATTTACTAATAGTACTCTCTTTGGTGTAGCTAAACGTAATATTATAGTACTTATTGTTGTTGAAGAGAATGATGATGGTTCTATAACTGTTATTGCCAATGCTACTTATGAGGGGGATGGTAGTCCTGTATTTGGACATCCTGTTGATTTTATTCTTGATGGTGAAGTTGTTGGAACTGGCATTACTGATGAAAATGGTATAGCTAAAATTACTATACCTTCTAATAAGATTCGTGATGGTGAAAATACTATCACTGTTTTAGTAAAAGGTGATGAAAATTCCAATGATGGTGAAGCATCTACAAAATTTATAAAATCAAGCAATCCCAAACCAATAGATCCTATTGACCCTATAGATCCTGTTGAACCTATTGATAATTCTGATGATTTGGCTAATCCTATTAAAACTACTGATAATCCAACTGCAATTGCAGTTATGAAAAAAACAGGAATACCAATAATTCAAGCAATATTAATAATATTTGGCCTATTTGGAATTATAACTCTAAGGAAAAAACGTGAAAATGAATAAAACAAAAATATTTACTTTTTTGAGGGATAATTTTTTTTTCATTCCTCTTTTATTATTTATATTTATTAAGGTTTTTAATAGGGATATATTTTGATATAAAACCTAAATAAACATGATTTTACTTTTTAAATTTGCATTTAATTTAAATAAATTATTATTTTTTTGATACATAAAACAACTTTTTTTATCTTTTAATTTAACATTTTTTTATTTATTCTTTAAAATTTTAAATTAAAAAACACGTTTTATAAAGATATATTCTCATAAAGTATTATATAGGAAAAAATATAAATTATATTATTATAATTAATAGAATAATAAAATATCAGATTATTATAAGATTTCTATTTTAAAATTCTGCATATTATTAATCTATATTAATTCCTATTAGAATGATTATAGTTTTATCATATAATTTTATAAATACTAGGTAATTTATAGTGATTATAATATTAATAAAGCAGATTTATATTGAATAAATTTATTAAAATATTATATTGCTAAAATTTTTAATATTACTAAAATTTTTATTAAAGTATATTTTATTAAAACATACTTTATTAAGTATATTTTAAAATATATTTTGTTAAAGTGTATTTTATTAAATTTTATTTTATTAAATTTTATCTTATTGAATTTTAGATTATTGAATATAATTTAATATATTTATTGTTAGAATTATGAGTTATTAAAAGTAATTAAGTTTGAATTAATTTTGGAGGAGAGTTTTTGGCAAGAGAAGAACCAACACAAGAATTTAGAAGAGTAAGAACACCAAGAAGGGGAGAAATTCCTGGAATTGTAGAACAAATCATGGGGCATGGAAAACTAAAAGTTAGATGTGCTGACGGACATATTAGAATGACAAGAATTCCTGGTAAAATGAAAAAAAGAATATGGATTAGGGAAGGAGATGTTGTTCTTGTAAAGCCATGGGATTTCCAATCAGATGAAAAAGCTGATGTTATATGGAGATATACTAGAACAGAATCTAATTGGCTTGAAAGAAAAGGTTTCTTAAAAATGTAACTTTTTCAAATATTTTTTTATTTTTTTATCTATAAATTTTTATTTTCCAAATTGGATTAAAATATAATATTAATTTTATTTTTGATTTTATAAAGTTTTTAATATTTTAGTAATTTTTTATTATTTGTTTTTGTCTGGTCTCTTAAATTCTCTTTAAATATTGTTAATATATAAAATAAGTATAAAATTATCCTAATTTAGGGATTAATTCATCAGTTAGAAAGTTATTTAAAGAATTGAATAATTATCCTGCTAAAAATGTTGAAATCGACTTTAATAATCTTGTATTCATGAGTCAATCTTTTACTCAAGAGTATATTTATCAAAAAAAAATGATACAAATAAGAGTATAAAAGAGGTTAATATTCCTAAAGATATTAAAACTATGTTTGAAATTGTTAAGAAAGATTTTGATAATCTATAGTATTATAATAATCATATTTTCAATTATGCATTATACTAATAAAATTTATATTTTGAAAAAGTGAAATATAAAAAAAGTGGAGTATATACTTATCATATTATATGATAGGTGGATATTTAGTAGTGTATTTCATTCTAAAACTAATCAAATTTTAGCTAAATGATTGTTGAAGAAATTTTTATAATTAAATAGTTCTATTTTAAATAGCTATTTCTATTTTATCATAATTAAAAACAGGTGTTTTCATGTTGTTTATATTTCCTTCTTTAAGTTCAATAAAACCATCTTCTTTTAATTTATTAACATTTCTTTGAATATTACTTACATCTTTTTTCATGATTTTAGCTATTTCAGTTAATGAATTAGGTTTACTATTTTTTATAGTATCTAGTAGCTCAAGATCAGTTGCACTCAGTCCTTTGTAATCATATAGTATATGTGTTTGTTTGAGGGTTTCTTCAGGGTGATCTTTAAAATATATCCAGTCATCGTAATCTAATTGTAGTTTCATATCCTCATGTTCTTCATATACTGCTTTAAGGTTTTTTGGATTGGTATATTTTTCTTCCATCTCTTTCACATATTCTTTTCCTTTTATTTCTCTTATTAATTTTATTTGTATCATATTAATCTCTCCTTTAATCTTTTTTTATCTATTTTTTTATATTTATTAAGGTGTAAAATTATTATTAATCCAACTATTTCAAGTTCTTTGAATCGTATGGGTAGGTGTATCCCTTTTAATCCAAAATGTATGTGAGGTTCTTTGTGGTAAGTGTCTATTCTTATTCTATCGGGCATAATTACTATTGCCCATCCTCGGGGTGTTTCATGGTAGTATATGTCTTTTCCATGTAGTTGGAATTGGTTCTGTGTTTTCTCTTTCATTGTTTAATATATTGTTTTTATTAACATATAAAGGTTTTGCAAAAAATGCAAAACCATTTTTTTATATTTTTTGAGCATTGGCTCCTAATTTTTTATTTTTTTAATTATTAACAAAATAATGATAACAACTAAAAATTATGGGAATTATAAAATTATTTAAATAATAATGCTCAAATAACAATGTTCAATTGAATATTAATTATTCTTAATTTACTTTTTCATTAACATTTTTTTTGAAAAGAAATGTTTATTATTGCGATTTAATATAACTAGAAATATAAAATTTATATTGTTATTATATTACAAACTGTTAATAAAATTTATAAAAAAATTTAGAAATTAATTAACATATATGAAATAAATAGAAGTATGTCAAAAAAGACAAATATATATAATAAAAAGATTATCCATGAATCCTAAAATAGCTAAAGCTGATGAAGAAGTTCAGAAACTGATCTCTAAAAAGAGAAATAAAAGTGTTGAAGATAGAAGAGTAGGTAGTGAAATCTTTGATAAACAAACACTTGAAACTTTATATAAATTAGCTAATCAAGGTTACATCAATATTTTAAATGGGGCTATTAGTACTGGAAAAGAAGCTAATGTTTTAAAAGGAGTAATTGATGATTCTTATGTAGCTGTTAAAATATATAGGATAGCTACTTCTGATTTTAAAAAAATGCAATATTATATTCAGGGAGATCCTAGATTTAATATACGTTCTAATAATAAACGTAAGCTTATAACTAGTTGGGTTAATAAAGAGTTTAGAAACCTAAAAAGAGCTCTTGAAGCAGGAGTTAATGTTCCAAAACCTATTGTGGCATTGAATAATGTACTTATTTTGGAATTTATTGGTTCTAGTGATGGAAATCCTTCACAAACTGTAAAAAATCAAAAACCAAAAGATGTGGATGATTTTTTAAATAAATTATTATTAGAAATGAAAAAATTTATTAATGAAGCTAATTTAATTCATGGAGATTTATCAACATTTAATATTTTAAATCATAATGAAAATCCTGTAATTATTGATGTTTCACAATCTGTTGTTAGGGATCATCCTATAGCTAATGAATTACTGGTTCGTGATGTTAAAAATGTATATGGTGAATTTAAAAAATTAGGTTCCTCATATTCATTGGATGAAATTGTAAATAAGCTTGAAATAGATATTAATTTAGATTAGATGCTCATTTTAACATTATTTTGTATAAATTTATATTAATTTAGTTTTGATTTCTGTATATTATTTATTAATACTTTTTATATTCTTATTTTATTTTTACATTATTTTTATGAGTTAGTTTAATATTTTTAATCAGTTGTTGCCTTATTTTTTGTTTTTTGCGAATATTTATAATCAATATTTAAATATTACAATTTATTACTTTTCATTTGCTCTTTGATTTAATTTATATATTATATTTTATTTAATTATAATTAGTTTTGCAATATATCCTTATATAATATATTTAAAATTGATAAATGTTGAGATAGAAATAAATAAATATAAGTTAATGTATTAGATAATAAAGTATTATAAGAAATTATAATTTAATATATAGAAATTGATATTTATTAAATTATATAATTAATAAAATTAAATAATTAGCTAAATAATTAGCTAAATATTTAATTGACTAAATTAGCTAATTATGATTCATTAAATAGTTAATTAATTATTAAATAATCCATTAAATAGTTAATTAATTATTAAATAATCCATTAAATAGTTGATTAATATATTAAATAATATATTAATAGTTAATTAATTAATACATTAAATAATTTATAATAATTTGTAAAATATTAATTCGAATACTAATCTAAATATTAATCTGAATAATATCTAAATATTGGTCTAAATATTATTCAGAAATTAAATTTAGACATTATCATTAAATTTAGACATTAATTTAATATTAATTTATATTACTAATTAGAGGTGAAAATTTGCCAACAACAGAATATCTCAAGATTCCTCAAGATAGGATAGGAGTCTTAATAGGAACAAATGGTGAAACTAAAGAAAAAATTGAAAGAGCTACTAATACTTGGTTAGATATTGATGGTGAGGAAGGAACTGTTGTTGTTTCTCCAAATGACAAAATGGAAGATCCTCTCGGCGTTTGGAAAACTAATCATATTGTCAGAGCGATTGGAAGAGGCTTCAATCCTGATGTAGCTTTAAAATTAAATGAAGATGATATTTATCTTGAAATAATAAAATTAACATTATATGTAGGTAAATCAAAAAAAGCTTTAGCTAGACAAAAAGGAAGAATTATTGGTAAGGATGGTAGGACTCGAGAAATTATAATAAGCATGGCAGAAGTTTCAATGGCAGTTTATGGTAAAACTGTTGCATTTATTGGTGAACTTGAAAATGTCATGGTAGCAAAAGAAGCTGTTGAAATGATTCTCAATGGGTCACAACATAAATCTGTTTATGGTTTTTTAGAGTCTAAACAAAATGATAGAAAAATGAGAGAATTCAAATCTATGGTTGGAGTTGAAGACGATAAAATAGAATTTAGAGACGATTTAGATGATTAATAATTCTCATAGATGTTTATTGATACTTGATTATTTGTTAAATAAATCAAATTTAATTATCTCTTAGCAAAATTTCATTTGATTATTCATTATCACATATTATTTGATTGCTTATTATCAAATGTTAATTTGATTGTTCATTATCAAATATTATTTGATTGCTTATTATCAAATGTTAATCTGATTGTTCATTATCAAATATTATTTGATTGTTCATTATCAAATGTTAATCTGATTGTTAATTATTAAATATTAATTTGGTTATATTGTTAGTCAAATATTATTTATTCATCTTTTATATTTATTTATCTTTATTTCGTGTTATTCTTATTTTATTCTCATATAAATCTAAATTTTTTTATCATGGATTTAAAACATATATTAAAGTTCAATAAATTAAATATTAATAAAATTACATTCATATGCTTTAATTCATCTTTTTCTATAGAAATATGTGCATATAGCACAAAAATATTATATTGGTGTATTGGACATAATAGGTATATAAGTAAATATACTATGGATTTCCAATATTAAGCAGTTATATAATGAATTAATTGTTTATAATTTTTATTAGTATATATTTATTATAATGGTTAATTAGAATATCTTATTAGGATTCTTATTAAAATATTTTATTAATATAATTTAATTAGGATATATTGTAGGTTAAATAATATTATTTTTAAATGATATTATTTAATATAAAATTAAATTTAAAAATTTTTATATGGGAGGTTTAATTTGTCACAACAAGCATCAGAACTCTTTGATAATTTTCAAGAATTGACACCTTCAGAGTTCTTTAGAAAAAATAAGCAGATGTTAGGGTTCACTGGGAAAATTAGGTCTTTAACAATTGTATTTCACGAACTTATAACAAATAGTTTTGACGCAGCAGAAGAAGCAGGTATTCTTCCTGAGATTAAAATTGATCTTAAAAAAGTAGATAGGGATCATTATATTCTCAGACATTCTGATAATGGACCAGGAATACCTGAAGAGTATATAATGAAAGTTTATTGTACTATGTTTGCAGGTTCTAAATTTAGAAACATTCAATCAAGAGGTCAACAAGGTTTAGGATGTAGTGGTTGTGTTTTATTATCTCAAATGACTACTGGTGAGCCTGCAAGAGTAAAATCTGCATGGAAGGTTGATGGTGAACTTAAAGGAGCAGATTTAGAATTTAAAATGGATGTTAAAAAGAATAGGGGAATGCTTTTAAAACGTAAGGATTATGAACCAAAACATACTGGGGTGTGTATAGAGCTCGAATTTAAGGATGTTTCTTACTCTTTAGCTGAGCAAGGAGCATTTGAGTATATTAGAAGAACAATGATTGGTAATCCTCATGCAAAAATCACTTTTCGTGACCCAACTGGCCATAACTATATTTTTAACAGAGCTGCAGATATGGTTCCAATACTTCCTAAAGAGGTTTTGCCTCATCCAATGGGGATAACTGCAGATGATTTAATATTCATGGCTAAACATACTGATAAAAGAAGATTCAGAAGTCTTCTTACAAGTTCTCTTTCAAGAATGTCAAATAAAAGAATAGCTGAAATTGAAGAATTGACAGGTATAAATTTAAATAAAAGACCAAAAAACATGAAATGGGAAGAAGCAGAATCTATTGTTGATGCATTCTCTAAAATGGATTTTATGGCACCTCCAACATCAGGTCTTATTCCTATTGGAAATGAACAAATTGAAGATGGTATGAAAGAGATTTTAAAACCTGAATTTATCGCTGCAACTACAAGAAAGCCAGTTACTTATAGGGGAGGAGTAGCTTTCATTATTGAGGCAGGAATTGCTTATGGTGGAAATTCTGGAAGGCTTGTAAATGATCAAAGAAAATCTGAAATCATGAGATTTGCAAATAGGGTTCCTTTATCTTTTGATCAGGGTAGCTGTGCAATTACTGAGTCTTTAAAAAGTATTGATTGGAAAAGATATGGTTTAAGGGATTTGGAAAACACCCCTATTACAATATTTGTTAACATGATTTCTACTCAGGTTCCTTATTTATCAACTGGTAAACAAAGTATTGCTCCAGAGCCTGAAATTCTTCATGAAGTAAGACAAGCTACAATGAAAATAGCTAGAAAACTTCAAAAATATTTAAGAGCTAAAAAAGCAGCTAAAGAAGAAGCAATGAGGTCTAAAATATTTGAAGATTATGTTCCTATTATAATTAAAGAATCTGCTAAGCTTGCAGAAACTGAGGTTCCAGAGTTTCAAGAAGTTTTAGCTAAAGTAACCAGAAGATCTCTTGCAGAATTACTGGGTGAAAATCCAGACAAAGCTGAAGAAGAAGTTGAAGAAGAATTTGCATCTAATATTGATAATGCTATTGAAAATGATAGTGATAAATCAAAAAAAGTAGCTAAATCAAAAAAAATAGATAGGTCGCAAAAGATAGATAAATCACAACAAACATTATAATTATGGAATAATTGGAGGATGAGTTAATTGTCTGAATCAAAAGATAATAAAAATTTATCAAGAAAGGAACTTTCTTATAATAAACTTAAGGGGTTAGGTGAGGAGATAATTGAGGATGTTGTTAAAAAAGACATTCCTTCTTTAAAGGTTCCATCTCGTGGCACATCTAATATTGTATATGATGATGCTAAGCGTTATTTTGTTTTAGGGGATAGATATGGTAAAAGATCCCTTGGCAATGTGAAACAAATTAAAAAAATAGGGCAAATGGTTCAAGTAGCTAATTTTTGTAAAGATTTAGTTCAAAGAGAAAAAACAGCTACTTTAAGGGAGATGTATTATGTTAGTGAAGGTTGGGGAATTGGATTTGATAACCAGCAGGAATCTAACATTGTTGGAGAAGATATTGAAGTAACCTTAGGAATGAGTCGTGAAGACTTAGGTTTAATGCCAGAAGAAGATGGGGCTTCGGTCTATGGAAATATCGTTTTCCAAGAAGGAGATATTGAAATTAATGCTCTAAAATCAGGAAAATCTGGATATACAATTTCTCCTACTATCGATGAAGTAGACTTCCTTGACCATGATGTTGAAAGAGTGATAGCTGTTGAAACTATGGGGATGTTTCATAGGATGGTTCAAGAAGAAGCTTATAAAAAATTTAATACATTGATTGTTGGGCTTAAAGGACAAGCTGCAAGAGCTACAAGGCGATTTTTGAAAAGAGTAAATGAGGAACTTGATCTACCTGTTTATATATGTAATGATGGTGACCCTTGGGGTTTCCATATCGCTATGGTTATCATATCTGGAAGTGCCAAACTTGCGCATGTTAATCATGATTTAGCTACTCCAAATGCTAAATTTTTAGGGGTTACTGCATCTGATATTGTTAATTATGAACTTCCAACCGACCCATTAAAGGATATTGATGTTTTAAGGTTAAAGGAATTAGCTAATGACCCAAGATATAGGGATCCAACTTGGCAAACTGAAATTAAAAAAATGCTTAAAATTGGTAAAAAGGCAGAACAACAATCTTTTTCTAAATATGGGCTTGAATATGTTGTAGATACATATTTCCCAGAAAAATTGGAGTTATTAAGTTAATAAATAACTTCTCTTTTATTAATCTATTTCTCATAATTTTTATTTTATTCTTCTTTATTTTTATTTTTATTTTTCTTTATTTTTTTTATTAATCTATTTTTATTGATTTTTATTTTATTTTTCTTATTTTATCATAGCCTTTTACTTTAATTAATTTAATTATTTATTTTCATTATTTGATTCATAACCTTAAATTTAATTCTAATATTAATTTTTCTATATTTTTAATCTATCAGATAAAATATAGATAGACTTATTATACTAATCTGATAAAAGTTTAATATACACATGATAAAAAATAAATAAAATTAATTTAATATATTTTACTAGATTATACATAATTTTTTGGAGATTATTTAAGATGAAATCAGTAGCTATTAATGGATATGGGACAATAGGAAAAAGAGTAGCTGATGCTGTTTCAGCTCAAAATGACATGAAAGTTGTAGGTGTCAGTAAGACCAAACCTGATTTTGAAGCTAGAATGGCCGTTGAAAAGGGTTATGATTTGTATATAGCTATTCCTGAAAGAGAAAAACTTTTTAATCAAGCAGGAATTGAAATAGCTGGTACTGTTGATGAGATGATATCTGATACAGATATTGTAGTTGATTGTACACCGGGAAATGTAGGACCACAAAATCTTGAAAAATATAAAAAAATTGGCGTAAAAGCTACTTATCAAGGTGGAGAAGATCATGAGCTCACTGGCCTATCTTTTAACTCATTTTCAAATTATGATGACTCTTATGGTGCAGAATATTCTAGGGTAGTTTCATGTAATACTACTGGACTTACACGTAGTTTAAAACCTATTGATGAACTTTGTGGAGTAAAAAAAATTAGAGCAGTTATGGTAAGGCGTGGAGGGGATCCTTCTCAGGTAAATAAAGGCCCTATAAATGCAATTGTACCTAATCCTCCAACAGTTCCTTCTCATCATGGACCTGATTTAAAAACTGTTATGTATGGTGTAGATATCACCACTGTTGCACTTCTTGTTCCAACTACTCTTATGCATCAGCATAATTTGATGGTGGAGCTTGAAAATGATGTATCGTTAGATGATGTTATTGATGTTCTTGAAAATAGGTCTAGGGTTCTTTTATTAAATGCAAATGAAGGTTTAGGATCAACAGCCGAATTTATGGAATATGCTAAGGAACTTGGAAGAAGTAGGAATGATTTATTTGAAATTCCAATATGGAAAGAATCTCTTAATATTGTGGATGGTGAACTTTTCTATATGCAAGCTGTACATCAAGAATCTGATGTTGTTCCTGAAAATGTGGATGCAATAAGGGCTATGTTAGAATTAGAGTCTGATAATGAAAAATCTATAGAGAAAACTAATAAAGCTATGGGAATTTTATAAATTTCTATTTCTTATATAATTTTTTTTATTTATTATTTTGTAATTATTTTATTTTTTTATTTTTTATTATAAATTTTGTAAAGGGTAATATGAAACCTAAAGTTATTTTTGGACCTGCTGGAAGACCAATTGATTATAAAGGGGCTGCTTATAAAGCATCGGAATATATAGCTAATGAAGGTTTAATGGCTTATGAATATCAAGCAGGAAGAGGACTTAGAATTGGTGAAAAATCGGCTAAAATATTAAAAGAAGATTCAATTAAGGAAGATATTCTTGTATCAATTCATGCTCCTTATTATATTAATTTATCTGCTGTTGAAGAAAAAAAATTGGAAATGTCTATTGAGACATTAATGAAAGCTGCTCAAGTTGGAGAATGGATGGGGGCTTATAGAATTGTATTTCACCCAGGATATTATTCCAAAAACAAACCATCTGATGCATTAGCTATAGCAAAAAAATCTGTGAATACTCTTATAGATAAACTTGAGGAAAATGGAATAAAAGATTACACTTTTGCTCCTGAAACTACTGGTAAAAGATCTCAACTTGGTAATATAGATGAAATAATAGATTTATGTTCAAATTTTGACTGCTTTGAACCAACTATTGATTTTGCACATATTCACGCCCGTGGAAGAGGTTATATTCAGAAAAAAGAAGATTATAATTGTGTTTTATCTAAATTAGAGGAAAGTCTTGATATAGACCGTTTGCACTGTCATTTCACAAGAATTGAATATACTGGTGCAGGTGAAAGAAAACACCATACCTTTGAAGAGGAAGAATATGGTCCTGAGTTAAAATGGCTACTTGAATCTTTTATAGAAAATGATTGGAAAGCTACAATAATATGTGAAACACCTTTGCTTGATAAAGATGCTTTGAAAATGAAAGAGCTTTATGAAAATTTGATTATTTGATTAAATTTTTAAATATAATATTTTTATAATTATTTTTTATTATATTTCTTAATTAGCATATATTTAGCTCAACCTAAATTTTATATGTTATTATATTCAAATATATTAACAATAATAAAAATTTTATTTAAAAATTTTAATAAAAAGGTGATAAAAATGAATATAGAAGAAAATTCTCTTCCTCTTTTAGGGGATGATTTTCCAAAATTGAATGTGCAAACAACTCATGGTATGATGAAACTGCCTGATGCATTTGAAGGAAAATGGTTTATTTTATTTAGCCACCCATCAGACTTTACACCGGTTTGTACTACAGAATTTGTATCTTTCCAGAAAAACTATGGGGAATTTAAAAAGCTTAACTGTGAATTGATTGGTCTTAGTGTTGATCAAGTGTTTTCACATATAAAATGGGTTGAATGGATAAAAGATAACCTTGATGTTGAGATAGAATTTCCAATAATTGCAGATACTGGTGTGGTAGCTAGTTCTTTAGGAATAATTCATCCTGGAAAAGGAACTACTACTGTCAGATCAGTCTTTGTTGTAGATAATAATGGTAAAATTAGGACAATACTTCATTATCCTCAAGAAATGGGAAGGAATATAAAGGAAATTCTCAGAATCGTTAAAGGTTTACAGACTGGTGACAAAAATAAAGTAGCTATGCCAGCTAATTGGCCTGAAAATGAAATTGTGTCTGATGAAGTTATTATCCCTCCTATACCAACTATGGATGCAATAAAAAAAAGAAATAAACAAAGAGAAAATGGTGAAATTAGTGGTTATGATTGGTGGTTCTGCCATAAAAAGTTGTAAATAACCATTTTTTAATTATCTATTATTTATTTATTATTTATTTTTTTTATTTTACTTATTCTTAATTTCAGAAATATAATATTATTTGCACTTATTTTTTAGATTAATTTTTCTAATTAAATCATAAAACAATTCAAATTTTTGCTTGTTTTTTCATTATTTCGGCGATACATTTATATATTATAAATTAGAGAATATTAAACTGTAATAGGCTTAGGTCTATTATAAAAATTAAAAACATAAATGTGGAGATGTGATTAATTATGAAAAAAACTGAATTACCAATTGCACCAGTTGCAAGAATCGTAAAAAATGCAGGCGCAGACAGAATTAGTGAAGATGCAAAAGAAGCATTAGCTGAAGCTTTAGAAGAATGTGCAACCACTGTTGCTCAAAAAGCTGTTTCCTATGCAAAACATGCTGGTCGTAAGACTGTTAAAGCTGAAGATGTAAAATTAGCTGTCAGCTCTTGCAAGTGCTAAATTTTATAACTTAGGATGAGTTAAATACTTTGTATTTAACCTTTCTTTTATTTATTTTTTAAAATATATTAGATTAATATAAAATATACTATTTTTTAACAATTTTTAAATGAATATATAATTATAATATTCATCTGTAGATATAATATTTCTAATTGGTATAATATTCATATATGGATATAATATTCATCATTTGTATAATATTCCTCATAGCTATGTATTAAATGCTTATTATTCCTATTTAATGCTTATTGTTTTTATTCTTATTTTTATTTGATTGATAGTTATTTCTATCTTTATTTAAAACTTTAATCTTATTAATTTTAGATTTTATTTCATTAATTTTAGATATATTAACTTTTAAGAACTATTTTAAATATATTGATAATTAATATAATCAATTTTCTGTTATATGTTTTTTAGATTTATATAAATATCAGATTTATATATAAGATAAATTTATTATCTTTTATTCAATTATAAATATAAAATTACAATCACCTAAAAAAATTTAATAATTAAGTTCTTATACTTGTAATTTCAAATGTAATATTATTAGAAATATATTTATAAAGTATGTTAATTATGAAGTATATTGATTATAGGTTATACTAATTATATAGTATGATATTATTTTTATTTAATAGGTGAACACTTGAAATCTAATAATAAAAAACATGAATCACAGATAACATGTAATAAATCAAAAAATATTAAATCTGAATCAAAAAAAGAAGCTAAAAAGGTTATAATTCAGAGTGTAGGATATCCTTTCAACTTCCCTCTTATGGAAGCTCATAACTTAGAAATGTCAGATAAAAAATTATTTGAACATTACTCTAAAGAACAATGGTTAGGCTGTGATGTAAAAAAGGGATCTTATTTATTTGACCAAAAAATACTTCCTGATTATGGATTTAAAGTATTGGAAGCTTTTCCAGATGCTTCGATTATTGGAGAAAACACTTCTATTATATTGAAAACTGAAGAAAATATTGTTAATGATATCAAATCTATTTCAACTGATATAACTTTAAATGATATAATAGGTCAAGAAAAAGCAAAGAATAAATGTAAAATTGTAATGAAATATTTAGAAAACCCTGAAAATTTTGGTGAATGGGCCCCTAAAAATATTTTATTTTATGGTATTCCTGGTACTGGTAAAACCATGTTAGCTAAATCATTAGCCAATGAACTAAATGTTCCATTGTATTTGATAAAAGCAACATCATTAATTGGTGATCATGTTGGTGATGGTGCACGTCAGATTCATAATCTTTTTGAAATGGCTAATAAAACATCACCTTCAGTAATTTTCATTGATGAAATCGATGCTATTGCTTTACATAGGAAATTTCAATCAATACGCGGAGATGTTTCTGAAATTGTAAATGCTCTTTTAACTGAAATGGATGGAATTAATGACCATGAGGGAGTTGTTACTATCGCTGCGACTAATAATCCAGAACAACTTGATTACGCTATAAGAAGCCGTTTTGAAGATGAATTTGAATTTGTTATGCCTTCTTTTGAAGAAAGAGTAATAATGATTGAAAAATTTATTAGTACTATGCCATTTGAAGTTGAAGTTTCTTCTAAAAAACTTGCTGAAATGGCTAAAGGGATGTCTGGAAGAGATATAAAAGAAAAATTGTTAAAATCTGCACTTCACAGAGCTTTGTATGAAGACAAAGAAAAAATTGAATTAAAACATTTTGAAGATGGATTAAATAGTTATAAATCTAAAAATGAAAGCAATAAACATATGTTTGCATAAATAGGTTTATAAAATTTATTTGTTTGTTTTATTTTTAATATATTTTCCTTTTTATTTTTTAATCTATTTGTATGTTTTATTCTTAATTTATTTATATTATTTTTAATTTATTTTTATTATTTTTTATTCATTATAATTATTTTTATTAATTATAATTATAATTATAATTTAATGTATTATATTAAACAGTAGCTAAGAAATAATTAGTTAGTTTCTTATTTTTGTTTAACATTTTTTCATTTTTTTTTAACAAATTTTATATAGTATCTACCATAAATTAATATTTGGTCATTTATTATAATGAACACTCAAACGTTTTTTGCGATTTATCATGAATCCAATTCAACCGGACAACCTCTTAATTATAATAAAATGACCAAAGAAGGGATAAAATTAATAAATCAATTTTTTGATTCTTTTTTAGTATCCCTTCTTAAAATCACCATATTAATTTTAATTTTAGTTTTTTTATAAAATTTTATTTATATTTTTTCTAAATTAATTAATTTTATTATAAAATTATAATATTAAATAATAAAATTATCAAAATAAATTAAAAAAATTAGAATTTGGATAAAATTTAAAGATAAGAAATAATAATTAAATTTTAAAAAAATATTAAAATAAAAAAAAAATTATATTATTAAAAAATAAGATAATTATAATATAATTTATTAGCTATTGTAAAGTAAATTAAATTTATTAGCTTATTGTAAAGTAAATTAAATTTATTAGCTATTGTAAATTATATTTATTTTTGAATTCTTCTTCTAAAGTATTCCAAATATCTTGATTATTACATTTTGAATCGAGTATTTCTACAAGATCTTCCATCATATTGGTACTTCCAATATCAACAAAATAATCATGGGCTAATATGCTCCAACTATAATATTTTTCTTTATCATCAATAGGATTAGTCAAAAGAGACATTAATTCCATTCTTAAATCATTGAAAAACATTCCTAATCTAATATTTTTTCTAGTTATTACTCCAATTTCTTGTTTATCTTCTTCACTTAACATAATATCTCTCTTTTTAACTATTGTATTTTTTTTATATTGATACTAATTTTATTATTTTCTTACTTCAACTGTCCATTTTTTTCAACAATTTCTAAAAAGGCATCTGCAATATAATCGCGTTGTTCTTTACTCATACCATAAGTACTACATTTAAACCATTCTGTCTGCCCTCTTTTTATTCCTGCTATATTTCGTGATTTTAACTCTTCATAAAGGAAAAATCCTTTTCTAGGATGAAATTTTGATATTTCATTTAAAATGGGCGTATCAAATCTTACAAGATCGTGTTCTGTTGGTTTTATTCCAATTTGGAAAATTCCCTCAATTTTTTCTAATTTGGATACAAATAATCTTGACAATTTCACTTCTTCATTCCAGTTCTTAACACGATTTACTACATGTGGAAAAGAGGCCATCAATGTAGCTATTGGAGCACCTCTACTTGTACAACCTAACATTTCAACCTCTTTTTTAATATGCCTTGGAGAACGTTTGAGCAATATGTCTGCCCATTCATCTTTCATCCCAAGAACGCCAATAGGGCCAGAAGCAGCCATACTTTTATGTCCACTACCAACAACAAAATCTATATTCCAACTTTTTGCATCTATGGGCAATCTGCCCATAGAGTATGCACAATTTAAAAGAGAAGGAACACCTAACTTATTACAGAAATTCCCAAAAGTATTGGCATCTGTTAGATTACCATAATCTCCATCAACATGTGTGAGTACTGCTAATTTTATCTCCCCATATTCATCAATAGCATTTTTTAAAGTTGTTTCGTAAATATCCATGTCGATTCTAAATTCTGGGTATCCTGAATTAGGAACTTCAATAATTTCAAGCCCTGCTCTTTCAGCAGCTAAATGTGTTGTATAATGTGCATTACCATCAACTACAATAACATCTCCTGGTTGACAAATGCTATGCATTACTGTAAATTTACTTTCACGTGCTCCATGTGTTGTTCTAACATGATCCACATTTAAAAATTTAGATAAATCTTCTAAAAAACCACAAATAGAAGGTTTAGCTATTTCATCTAATCTTCCTGAGCAATAATCACATACACTATAACCATCTCCAAAATCATGCAATGCCTCTCTAGATTCCCTTGGGAGAACTCCTCCTCTTTGAAGAGGATTTAAATTAAGATTTTTTCTTTCTAAATCTCTTGTAACATTGTAATCATTAAATTCCATTATTCCACCTTTTATTTAGTAATAAATTAATCATGTTTAACTTTTAGTATTATCCAACCACTCTTAAATTGTTAAACATAATTTTAGGTATTAAAAATGGCCCATATTGTTTTATTTCACTTTTTACTCCTTTACAATCGGATAATGCTTGAAATATATTTCCAGAAATCATTGCCTTTTTCACAGGTTTTGAAATTTCTCCATTTTCTATTAAAAAGGCGTTATTGGCCTCTACTGAGAAATCTCCAGATATTGGATTGGCTGTATGCGCTCCTAATACATCAGTAGCTATAAAACCGTTTTCAATTTCAGAAATATCGACTTTTTCCTTAAAATCAAATATTATATTTGAAGGAGAAACAGAGGGTGTACCTGCATATGAACCTCTAAATCCATTGGATGTACTTTTAATATTGTCCTCACTTTCTTCATCAGAATTTTGTTTTTTAGCAGTATATGTATCATAAATAAAGCTCTTTAAAACTCCTTCTTCAACTAAACAAGTTTTTCCTGATCCTACACCTTCATCATCAGATTTAGAAGAATTTAAACCACTTTCAAGACTTCCATCATCATATATTGAGATATTTTTACTAATAATTGATGTATTTATTTTATCTTTTAGAATTGATCTGCCTCTTTGAACATTATCTGCATTGAAAGCGTTTACAAAAGTGCTAAGAAGTCCAACCGCTCCTCGATAATCTAAAATTACCTCTGTATCTTTAGTTTCAATGCTGACTCCTCCAATAGAATCTTTTGCAACTTGACATGTTTCCTTAGCTAATTTTTCCCCATCAATTTTAAAAATACAAGAGGAAGTGCTGTCATATGCAGTAGATTTTTGCCCATCTTTTTCAGCATTAATAGCTATAAATGCTGAAAAATCAGTATATTCATTGAATGCTGAGACACCATTTGAATTAATAATCAAATTATTCTCAAGAGAAGCTGAAAAACCACCAGAAGTTGGTTCACATCCCTCTTCAATACATGTAGCTATTGTTGATTCTAGGAAGCTACTTGCTTTTTCAACATCTAAATTTTCAAATTCAGGATCATAAATGTTTTTAACAGTTTTTAATTTTGTTTTATCTGCAAAACAAAAGTTTTCATCAGGTTCATTTAGTTTTGAATTTAAATAAGCTTTTTCAGCAACATCTTTGATTTTACTTACATCCGAACTATAAGCAAATCCTAATTTTTCTTCAGATATTACTCTTATTCCAATTCCCATATTTATTTCTTCTTTAGCAAAGCTAAGATTATTTTTCTGAGCATCTAATTGTAAAACCTTTTCTAGTTCTAAATAAATCTCATAATCATCGGAATATTTTGATATTTCTTTTTCTGCTTTATCTGATATTTCAAATAACATAAAAATCCCTTTTTTTTTTATCTATATTAGTATAATAGTTATATTTAAAACAATATTATCTCATTCAAATAATATTATCTCATTCTATTTAATATTTTTAAATTAATATTTTTAAATTAATATTCTTAAATTATAATTAATTTTATTATATTCTATTTAATAGTATTATATTAATAGCATTGGATTAGCATTATAGTTGAATTAATACTATTAAATTTAATTAATGTGGCTATTAGATTACTATTAATTAATTTTTTAATATAAATTTTTCAATAGCTTCTTTAACGCCATCACCATATTTATTTTTACAAATGTAATCTGCTTTTTCTTTAAGATTATCATCTGCATTACCAACAGCAACTTTAAATCCACAAACATTTAAAAATTCAATATCATTTTCACTATCTCCTATGGCCATTATTTCATCAGTATCAAAACCTGTTTTTTCACATATAATGCCTAAAGAAGAGCCTTTGTTAATATTTTTATCGGTTATATGGATTGCAAACTGTGTGTCATAAATTTCAACATCAAGTTTTTCTGAAGAATTTTTTAATATGTTTTTTAGAATTTTTTCATCAATAGTTCTATAAATCGCGATTTCAGACAACCTGCTATTAGAATCATCTACTTTTTTAAGTTCAAAATTATCATATTTATTTTTAATTTCTAAATCGAGATATTCAAAAGCTTTCACAACTTTATCAAAATTTCCTAAAACTTTTATTTTTTCAATTCCTTCATTATCTGTCTCAGAGATTACTCCACCGTTTTCAGCAACTATGCCTCCAGTAGCACCAATTAGTCTTGCAGTTGCATATGCATAAAAGAATATGTTTCCTGTAACAATAATAGTTGGGATTCCAATATTTTCTGCAGATCTAATAGCTTCAATAGCACTTATACAAATTTTTCTATCGCCATCTGTAATAGTTCCATCAACATCCACGGCAATTGCTTTTATTTTTCTTTTCTGCATAAAAACATCAACTAATTACTTTTTTTTAATGAATGAAATTGATATAATTGAATTCATCGTGTTTTGTCTGATTTAATTAAATTTAAACTATTATGTTCTATTTAATTGGTATTAAGTTAATTTATTTAAGTTAATTATATTTATCTTAGCTATATTTATCTTAGCTATATTTATCTTAGCTATATTTATCTTAGCTATATTTATCTTAGCTATATTTATTTTAATTTTATTTATTTTAATAATATTTAGCTTAGTTATATCTAATTTCATTTTGTTTAAATATGTAAATCATAAAGTACCATATCTGTGAGCAATATTACATGTTCCTTCTTTACTAACCATACATGCACCAATTGGATTCATAGGATTACATTTAGTTCTAAATAAACTGCAATCTTCTGGTCTTGCGACCCCTCTTAATATAGGCCCACAAATACAACCTTTAGGTGCTTCTTTAACTTCTTTAACTTCAATATCAAATTTTTCCCTTGCATTGTATTCTGAAAACTCTTTTTTAATTTCCATTACAGAGTCAGGAATTTTTGGAAAACCTCTCCATTCACGACTTGTAATATCAAATACTTGTTCAATAGCTTTTTGAGCAAGTAGATTCCCTTCTTCACGTACTGCACGGTTGTATTCATTATCTATTTTAGCTTCACCTTTTTTCACTTGCCTAAGGATCATATAAATTGCCATTAAAATATCTAATGGGTTGAAACCAGCAACTGCTTGTGGAATATTATAATCTGAAGAAAATTTCTCAAAAGGTTTTGTTCCAATGATTGTGCAAACATGTCCTGGCTCTATTAATGCATTTAAGTTTGTTTGTCCAGATTCAATTAAAAATTCAAGAGCAGGAGGTATCATCCTATGAGATGAGAGAATTGAAAAGTTTTCTGGAGGATTATTTAATATTTCTGAAGCTGTTGTAGGAGCAGTTGTTTCAAACCCTGCTGCAATAAAAACAACTTCATTATCTATTTTTTCAGCTAATTCTACTGCATTGTTTATTCCATAAACTATACGGACATCTGCACCTTCTGCTTTAGCATCGGCTAATGATCTATTGGATCCGGGGACTCTTAACATATCTCCAAATGTAGCTATTGTAACTCCTTTATCAATAAGTTCAAGACTTTCATCGATTTCTCGTGAAGGAACACAACAAACTGGGCATCCTGGACCTGCAACAACTTCAACTTCTTTTGGAATAAGGGTTCTAAGTCCATTTTCCATTATGGTATGTTCATGAGAACCACAAACATGCATTATTTTAATCGGAGTTTTTAATTTTTCTATTCTTTTAATTAATTCTTTAGAAATATCTTTCATCCCATTACTCATATTAACACCTGTAAAAATGAAAATAAATAATTAAACAACTAACTTAATTAACTAATATTAATGGATATATTAAATAAAAATATCTTAAATTATATTCAGTAAAGTTATTTTTCCTATAATAAATATTATAAAAGAAGTATATTTAATAATTCAAGTAAGATCCTATTTTTTTAATAATATATTGAACTACCTTATTAAACATTACTTCTAAAATTCAACATTAATATAATTCAATATTTATATAAAATTATATTATAATTAATTTATATTATTTTATTTAAAATATTAATTTATATTATCTTATTTAAATTGAGGTATTACCACTTTTACTAATTTATTCTATTATCTTTTATTATATTCTAATTTTGCCCATGATTTATTTTTACATATTTTTAATTTTATTGTTTATATTAGATTCTTGTTAGAAAAGTTTATAATAGAGAATGTTCATTATATATTAATATAATATTTTTAATTTATTAAATATAATTTTTTAATTTATTAAATATATTTTTTAATTTATTAGATATAATTTATATTATTTATATTAATGAAATTTAGTATATTGGTAAAATTCTCAATATTTGCTAATAAAATTATATATAACTAATATTCTAAATAAATTTTCTATCTTAAGGTTCTAAAAATCTTAAACAAAGGATATACATTATTTTTGATTTGTTTTATTAATTTTATTAAAATTTAAGGATATTAAAATTTAGGGATATTAAAATGATTAATGAAAATATAAAAAAGAGAACATTCTTTTTGCCATTATTTTTTATTTTTTTTATTTTTCTAATTTTTACAATTATTAATGAAGTTAGTGCTTCTGATATGGGTACTATAACTGTGAATACAACAGGTGTAATTAAATTGGATAATAAAAATGTTTCTAATTTTGTAATTGCCAAAACATATTCTTATAAAAAAAACCATAAAAAAACAAATATAAAAACAAAAAAAGGAAATAAAAACTATACTTATGTAACTAAATATTTACTTCCTATCAAATGGAAAAATGGGGGCAAAAATGTAAAAACAGAATATTGGTACAATTGTCAATCATTTGTTATAAGTGGGAAATATATCTATGTTTTAACTTCTAGTGGATATGGCAATAATAAAGGATTTATAATAAGATATGACTCGAAATTATTAGATAAACTTAAATTATCTTCTTCTAAAGGGTTAAAAGATTTAAGAATTTTAGGTAATTCATTAGAAAATGGAAAAAAACTTTCTAAAAGACAAAAATCGATTTTAAAAGCTTTAAAAATAGGCCCTATTATTAATGTTGGTCATGGACAGTCATTATGTATCAATCCAAAAGATAAACACTTATATTTGCTCCAAGGAAATTCAAATCACACTTCTACAAGAATTAAAATGGTTAAAATAAACATGCAGACTTTTAAACCATTAAAAACCTTTGAATTTAGAGTCAAACTTAAAAATAAATTATTAAATAAAGTAAAAAATTTAGCTTTTGATAAGAAGGGGAATTTTTATTTTAATATAAAAAATAATAACGGAACTTCCAGTTTTATATTTAAGGGAAGTTTCATAGAAGAAAAATTAGAAATTAAGCTCGTTTTAAAATTATTTCAAAATCCTGGAACATACATACAAGGAATAGCTATAAATCATAAGCTTAATAAGTTTTATATTTTTTCTGATGGTGCTATTTATGCAATACCATTAATTAAATTATATAAAAGAAATCTTAAAATCTCTGATTTTGAATGGAGTATTTTTAATACAAAAAGGGAATTTCAAGGTCTCAGTTTTGATAATTTTGGAAGATCATATTTGCTATTGATTAGAGGATCAGAAATACTAAAATCAACATCAATATGAAAATAAATGCCCATTAATATCTAATGTTTTTGAAATAAATTTAAAATAATTTTTAATTTTTAATAAAAAAATTTATATAATAGTTTGATATATATAATATACATACTACCATAGAGAATGTTCGTTATAACAAATTCATGGTAGTAAAGTTTTAAGTCCAAATGAGATGAACATTGAATTTAAATTTTGTATTATTTTGGTCTTCTCTATAAAATATTATAACTACCTGTTTAGAATATTATCTATCTTTTTTGCATTTTCTTTTATGGAGAAGACTACTAATAATACCAAAATTATTTAATTATTTTCTAATTTACAATTTATTTCATTTATAAATTATTTTAATTTATAATTTTATTTTTGTTTAAAATATTTTTTCATTTTAATAATTAATTATTTTAAACAAAGTTTTCATTAATAATTATCTTTAATAAAATATTATTAATTATTCTTAAATTTTATTAATTTTCACCTATAATTATAATAAATAGTTAAGACAAATGACTACATTAAATAGATAGAATATTATTAAAACACTATTCATAAATCTAAAACATTATTTATAAAGATTGTGGGTTATTATAATTTTAATTCATTGTTTATAAAATTTAGGTATAATTTACAAATTTATGGTTTTCCTTTATATAATTAGTATGTAATTCAGGGGATTTTATTTTTTAATTAATTAAATAATACTTTTTATAAATATAAAAATAAAAATTTATAATATTTCAATAAGATTTAGTATATTATAAGATTTAGTATATTATATAGATTTAGTATATTATAAATAATGTTTAAAGAATTAAGAAGAAGAGTAGGGGAGTTATTATGAGTTATATTATTAAAACTGACAATATAACAAAAGATTTTGGTGATTTCAGGGCAGTTAATTCTATAAACCTTAAAGTGCCAAGAAATAGTGTTTATGGAGTTTTAGGGCCTAATGGTGCGGGAAAAAGTACTTTAATATCAATGTTATGTACAATACTTTCTCCGACTAGTGGAACAGCTAAGATAAATGGCTATGATATTATAAAAGAAGCTAATGATGTTAGAAGATCTATTGGTATTGTTTTTCAGACAAGGGCTCTTGATGATATTTTAACTGGAAGGGAGCATCTTGAAATGCACGCGGCACTTTATGGGGTTCCTAAAGATGTTAGGGAGGATAGAATTGATGAAGTTCTTGATTTAATAGCTCTTGGTAAAAAAGCTGATGAAGAAACTAAAAATTACTCTGGAGGTATGAAAAGAAGGCTTGAAATAGGGAGAGGACTTATTCATCATCCAAAACTTTTATTTTTAGATGAACCTACACTGGGATTAGATATTCAAACAAGAGAAAGTATTTGGGAATATATTGAGAATCTTAAAAATAATATTGATATTACTATTTTATTAACTACTCATTATCTTGAAGAAGTAGATAATCTTTGTGATGATTTGTCAATTATTGATCAGGGAGAGATAATAAAATCTGGAAATCCTAAAGAACTTAAAGCTGAATTAAAATCAGATACAATCACTCTTTTTTCACAAGAACCTAAAAAATTATGTGATATCATGCAAAATCAACCTTTTGTTAAAGATATAATAAAAACTGAAGATGAAATAAGGCTTTTAGTTGAAAAAGGCGAGGATTTAATCCCAGAAGTTGTTAAAATAGCTGATAATAATAATATTAAAATTAATTCGATTGAACTTAAACATCCAAGTCTTGAAGAAGTGTTTATTAAATACACTGGACGTAAGATTGGTGATAGGGTGAAAAAGTAGGGTGTGTTAAAATGAGTGAATTTGAAGGAATTTATACAATTTGGTTAAGAGAAGCTAAAAGGTATGTTAGATACAAATCCAGAATAATTACGGCTATTTTCACACCTTTATTATGGTTACTTGTATTCGGTGTTGGTCTTGGTAGTGCAATCCAATTTGGTGGAACAAATGGCGGATATGAAGCTTTTATATATCCCGGTATTATTTCTCAAACAATTCTATTTACTTGTGTAATGGCAGGAATAGGGATAATAATAGATAAACAATATGGATTTTTAAAGGAAATTATGGTTGCTCCTTTATCAAGAACATCAATAATATTTGGTAAAGCATTGGGAATAAGTACTGGAGCAATAATCCAAGCTATATTACTTTTATTACTTTCATTTGTAGTAGGAGTTCAAATGACTCCTTTAATATTTATTGAAGCTACTTTAATTAGTGTAATAATATCTATTGGATTTTCAGGACTTGGTTTACTTATAGCATCTTTCATGGATAGTATGGAAGGTTTTAATCTAGTTATGAGTTTTGTCATTATGCCTATTTTTCTTTTAAGTGGGGCACTCTTCCCTGTTACAAATTTACCTAATTGGTTAAATTTTGTTGTTTATCTCGATCCTCTAACTTATGGAGTTGATGCTCTTAGGGGAGTGATTCTTGGTAAATCTGCATTGCCAGTAGAAATAAGCTTAATAATAATTTCATTTTTCGCACTCTTGATGATATTGTTATCTGCAATAGTTTTTACAAAAAAAGAGCAAAATTTAATGTAATTAATTGAACCTTATAATATTTGGGTAAAAATATGTATAAAAATAAAAAGATTATTGTAGTTATTCCTGCTAGAGGAGGTTCTAAAGGGATTCCAAGAAAAAATATTCGATTATTAGCTAATAAACCTTTAATAGCTTATTCTATTGAATCAGCTATAAAATCAAATTATGTGGATATGGTAATAGTCACAACAGATGATGATGAAATTAAATTTGTCGCTGAAAAATTTGGAGCATCTACTATAAAAAGATCTGGAGATTTAGCTAAGGATGATGTGCCGCTTGACCCTGTTATACATGATGCAGTTAAAACAGAAGAACAAAATTCTGAAGTAGATTATGATTTTGTAATTACTATTCAACCAACTTCTCCATTATTGAAAACCGAAACAATAGATAGGGCAGTAGAAAAACTATCTATGGGTTCTAATGATACAATAATTAGTGTTGTAGATGATAGGCATCTTAATTGGGGTTTTGATAGCGAAAAAAACAAATATTATCCTCTTTATAAGAAAAGATTAAATCGTCAATATCTTCCAAAAACTTTTAGGGAAACTGGTGGCATATTTGCAACAAAAAGAGAATTTTTAAAGGAAACTTCTAGAATGGGAAATAATATAGATTTAATAGAACTTAGTTCTCATGAAAGTATTGATATTGATAATTATGAAGACTGGTGGGTAGCTGAGAGAATAATAAATAAAAAAAGAGTGATTATAAAAACTGATGCAACTAATAAAATCGGTACTGGCCATATATATCGGGGTTTAGCTATTGCTTCTAAATTAGCAAATCATGAAGTTCTTTTTCTTTTAGATGAAGATAAAAAGTTGGGGATTGATATTATAAAAAGTTATAATTATCCTTATTTGACTCATAAATCAATTAAATCTATTGGTGAAAATGAAGAAGAATTTAACATTGAAAGTCATAATAATGATTTAATAGAGAAAATAAGAGATTATGATCCGGATATTGTAATAAATGATATTTTAAACACTAGTCATGAATATATTTCTATATTGAAAAGAAATAACTATTTTGTTGTTAACTTTGAAGATATTGGAAAAGGTTCAGAAATTGTAGATATAGTTTTTGATGCATTATATGAACATCAAATGCCATCAAAGAATATTTATTCTGGTTATAAATATTATATTTTAAAAGATGAGTTTTACTTTCAAGAAAAAAAAGAAATTAAAATTGACAATAAAGTAAATGAAATTCTCTTAACTTTTGGTGGAACTGACCCAAATGATTTAACTCGCAAAACTTTAAATTCTATATTAAATAGTAAATATGATGGTATTATCACAGTCATTTTAGGGCTTGGATACAAGGATAAAGAAAGAATAAAAGAAGATTTTGTTCATTATGATAATATAAAAATTTTTGAGAATGTTAAAAATATTAGTGAATATATGTATAATTCAGATTTGATTTTCACTTCTGCTGGAAGAACAATGTATGAGATAGCTAGTATTGGGGTGCCATGTATTTGTTTATGCCAAAATAATCGTGAATTAAGTCATACATTTGCAAATGCTAAAAATGGTTTTATAAATCTAGGGCTTGGTAAAGATATTGAAGAGAGAGAAATAATAAAAATTATTGAAGATGTTATTCATGATATTAATCTAAGGATGGAAATGAACAGAAGGATGTTATCCATCGATTTAAAGCATGGATTTGAGAATATAATGAATATTGTTAAGATTAAATATAATGAATATATGAAAAATGATTATTGATTAATTTAGAATAAAGGAGATTTTATGAATATATTTCAAAATAAACCATTTTTAATAGCTGAAATTGGTGTAAATTATTACGATATTGCTAAAAAAGAGAATATTTCTAATATGGATGCAGCTAAATTAATGATTAAAGAAGCTAAAATTGCTGGTGCAGATGCAGTTAAGTTTCAAAGTTATAAGACAGATACAATTGCTTCTAAAAATTCTCCATCTTATTGGGATACAAATGAAGAACCAACTACTTCTCAATATGAGTTATTCAAAAAGTTTGATAGTTTTGGAAAAGAAGAATATATTAAATTGGCTGAATATTGTGATAAAATGGGGATAATGTTTTTATCTACTCCTTTTGACTTTGATTCTATTGATTATCTTGATGAAATAATGGATGTTTATAAAATATCTTCTTCTGACCTTACAAATATTCCTTTCATTAGAGCTATAGCTAAAAAACAAAAACCAATAATCTTATCTACAGGTGCTTCTACAGTCGAAGAAATTGAATTAGCTATAAAAACTATTAAACATGAAGGAAATGATGAAATTGGACTAATGCACTGTGTACTTTCTTATCCAACAGAATATGAGGATTCTAATCTTTTAATGATTAAATATCTTAAGGATAATTTCAATGATTATGATATTGGTTTCTCTGATCATACTAAACCTGATGATAAAATGCTTGTACTTACAACTGCATATTTATATGGTGCAAATATAATAGAAAAACATTATACTCTTGATAAAAATTTAAGGGGAAACGATCATTATCATGCTATGGATCCTGAGGATATAAAAAAGTTTAAAGATAATATAAATTTTATAAAAAAGATAAATGGGAACTACAATAAAATTCCCTTAAATTGTGAAAAAGAATCTAGAAAACAAGCAAGGCGTTCAATTGTAGCTAATATGGATATATCTATTGGTGAAATAATAACTGAAGATATGTTATCATTTAAACGTCCAGGAACAGGTATATCTCCAATAGAATTGGATAAAGTTATAGGTAAAACTTCAAAGATTAATATAAAAGAAGATGAGTTAATAGATTATTCTATGCTGAAATAAAAATTTAAATTAGATTATATACTACTATTTTTTTCATTCATCTTATTTTTATTATTTTATTTCATCTCTTTTAATAATTTAGAAATAATCTTATTTTATTTTTAAGAGAATATCCCATTATTTACATTTTTTATTTATATTTTTTATCTTTTTATTATTTTTTTATTATTTTAATTTTATTTTTCTTATTTTTATTTTCTTATATATTATTTTAATTTTATTTTTCTTATTTTTATTTTCTTATTTTTTATTTTAATTTTATTTTTCTCATTTTAATCTCATTTCTTTGATTTTTTAGGATATTATTTTATATTTTAAAAATCTAATGCTATTTTATCTTTTTAATTGAAAAATTAAATTATTTTTATAAAATTGTTTAATTAAAAAATATTAAATATTATAAAAACTAAACAAATAAATTTAACAAAGGGAAATATTTGAACAAAGGGAAATATAGGAACAAGAGAAAATATTCTAACAAAGGAAATATCATATATGTCAGTGATTAATGAGAAAAAATCAGTAAAAAATATTAAAGAAATATGCGATATTATATTTTCTTTAGAGAAAAAATATGATTTAAATCATATGAAAATCCAAGGAGTTTATGCTTGGCAACTAGTTAGAGTATATGTTTATTATGAAATATCTCGAAAAATTGGTGTTTTTGGTTCTCCACAACAAGGAAAAGTTAATCTTAAAGATAAAGCATTTTCATTTATTCCTTTCATTAAAAATAGTTTATTTTCAAATCCTTTAAATGGAAAAGATCATAAAGATGTAATGATATTTGATCACCCAAGAAAAGTAAAACATAATGGGGAGTATAAAGATATATATACTTATTTTCTATTGGAATATTTAAATGACGCTGGAAATAGCTATGAATTAATTGAAAGTCCTTATTTAAATAAACATTATTCCAAAAAGGAAAATTTTACTAAATATAATGATAGGATTCTTTTTGGTTCTTATTTTTATAAGAAAAAAAATAATCTTAAATTTAAAACTTGTGAAAAAAATAAAATATCTAATCTCCAACGGGAGATTATATCCATGTTCAATATTGAAATTGATCTATTTGATATTTTCAGAAAACATATCTTAGATTTTAAATATCAATATTCTATGTATGATAAATTATTTAAAAAAAGGACTCCTAAATATGTTTTGGTTGTTGTTGCTTATGAAAATAAAGCTATGGTAGCAGCAGCACACAATAATGAGATTGAAGTCATTGAATTACAGCATGGAACTATTAGTGAATATCATTTAGGATATAATTACCCTAATGATGAAGATAAAGGGCTTGAATACTTCCCAGATAAATTATTTACATTTGGTGAATATTGGAATAATGTAGCTAATTATCCAATTAGTGAAAAAAACATTGTTTCTATTGGATTTCCTCATTTAGATTACACTATAAAAGATTATTTTAATAATAAAAAATTAAATCAGATTATATTTATATCTCAAGGAGTTATTGGCGAATATTTATCTAATTTTGCTTATGAATTAGCTCGTAAACTTGAAAAAATAAATGAAAAAATAAATGATACTGATAAAAAAAATCAGAATAATTATAATATCATTTACAAGTTACATCCAGGGGAATATTCTAATTGGAAAAACAATTATGATAGTCTAGTCAAAGCTCAAAAATTAGATAATTTTCAAATTATTGATAATAATGAAATTTCATTATATGAACTTTTTTCAAAAAGTAAATATCAAATTGGAGTATTTTCAACAGCTATTTATGAAGGACTTTTATTTAATTGTAAAACATTTATAATAGATTTGCCAGGTTCTGAATATATGGATGGCTTAGTTGATAAAAATTATGTTAAAAAGGTAGATAATGTAGAGGATATAATTAATTTTATGAATAATTTAAATATGGATGAATATGATAGAGATTTATTTTTTAAAGAATATGATAAATCTATTTTAGATAGGACATTTAAAAAATAAAATTTAATATAATCCTTTTTATAGAAATAATGCTTTTATGTAATCGAAAACAAGTGGTGATTAGTTAATGAATGAGTATAAACGTTTTATCCAGAGAATTGGAATTGTTGGAATAACAAATATACTCATATCTATTAGTGGATTAATTTTTATTCCAATAATAACTAAAAATTTTCCAGTAGCTGATTATGGTATTTGGGCACAGGTAAATACTACTATTGCTTTAATTCCTAACATAGCTAATCTTGGGCTTCCTTATACAATGGTAAGATTTTTATCTGCAGAAAATGATAAATTAAAAATTAGGGACTCTTTCTATTCAATGTTGGCAGTTGTTTTTGCTTCAAGTTTAATAATTTCTTTAATTTTTATATTATTTAAAGTACAAATTGCTAATTCTCTTTTTGGAGGAAATTTAAATATACTATATATTGTTTCAATAATCTCCTTTTTTGCATGTATGAATTTAATGCTTATTAGTTTCTTTAGAACTTTTCAACAAATTAAAAGATACTCTTTATTTTTAGCTTTACAAACATATATTGGGGTCATTGTAAGTTCATACCTTGCTTTGTCAGGCTATAATATCGAAATAGTTGTTCTTGGACTTCTTGTTGGATATTTAATTGTTTTTATTATAATGTTACTGATAATTGGAGGTTATTTGGGTTTAAATATTCCAAAATTTAAAAATTTGAAAGAGGAGTTGGAATTTGCTATTCCAACAATTCCTAGCAATGTTTCATCATGGGTAGTTGATTCTAGTGATAAATATGTTATAGGAATATTCCTTGGTTCGGCCGCTGTAGGGTATTATTCTCCAAGTTATGCTCTTGGGAGCATACTTTTAATGTTTTTATCTCCATTTGCACTTCTTCTTCCAGCAGTACTTCCAAAATATTTTGAAGAGGGTAATTTAAAACAAGTAAATGTCTTTCTTAAATATTCTATGAAATATTTTTTGATTATAACAATCCCTGCAGCAGTAGGCCTTTCGGTTCTCTCAAAACAACTTTTACTAATTATAACAACTCCAGAAATAGCTATGAATGGCTATTTAATAACTCCATTTGTTTGTCTTGGTGCTATATTTATGGGAATGTATGGAATAACAAATAATATATTAATATTGGAGAAAAAAACAAAAATTCTTGGTAAAATTTGGATTATTGTAGGGTTCTTAAATATTATATTTAATATTATTGCGGTTCCATTTATTGGAATTATTGGGGCTGCTATTGTAACTTTATTTTGTTATCTTTTCTCATTTTTGATTACTGCATTTTATAGTAAGAAATATTTAAAACTTCCTTTTGAAATTAATTCTTTAATAAGAATAATCATATCTTCAATTATTATGGGGATATTTGTATTTTTGATGAATCCTTATGGTTTATTAAATGTTTTAGTCACAATAATAGTAGCTATTGCTATTTATTTCATAATTCTATTTTTAATAAGGGGAATAAATAAAGAAGAAATTAACTTCTTCAAAAAAATGATAAATGAAAGCTGATTTATTATTTTTATTATTTAAGTTTGTATTTGAATAATTTTTAAATAATATCAATTTATAATTTTTTATTATCAAAAGAAAATATAAAATTATATAAACCTAAAAAATTAATTTAAATTATTGGACTATATTTAACTAAATTTAAAATATAGATAAACAAAAAGGTTATTAATTTGATTGCTGTATTATCTGGTGGAACTGGAACTCCAAAATTAATTCAAGGAATTAAAAATATTCATGATCCGTCTGATTTGAATATAATTGTTAATACTGTTGAGAATGATTACTTTTCAGGAGTATATGTAGCAGCAGACATTGACACTGTTCTATATACTTTAGCTGATGTTATTAATGATGAAACTTGGTATGGAATTAAAAACGATACATTTTTAACAAATGAGTCTCTTAAAAAATTAGGCTGTCCTGAACTTCTAAGAATAGGGGATAAGGACAGAGCTACTAAGATTCAAAAAACAATATTAATGAAAAAATATGGGCTTAGTCAAGCTGTAGATATTCAAAGAAAAAAGATGGGTATTAAATCAAAAGTAATTCCAATGAGTGATGAACACTCTGATATAACTGTTAAAACAAGCATAGGGCACCTTAAATTTCATGAATTTTTAATAGAGCATCAAACTAAACCAGAAGTATTTGGAATAGATTATACTAGTGTAAAACCAAGTCCAAATATATTAGAAATAATAGAAGAATCTGAGATGGTTATTATCGGACCTTCAAATCCTATAACTTCAATTCTCCCGATAGTAAATCTCGAAGGGGTTGAAAAAGCATTAAAAAACAATTATGTGGTTGCTGTTTCACCTATAATTGGAAATAGTCCTTTCAGCGGACCTGCTGGGAAATTTATGAAATCTATGGGTTATGAAGTTTCTTCTTTTGGTGTTGCATCTATTTATAAAAATTTTTTAGATAGGTTTATAATTGATGATGTTGACAGAGAATTAAAAGAAAATATAGAAAAACTAATTGAAGAGGTTATTGTAGCTAATACTAATATGAAAAATATTATTGATAAAGAAAACTTAGCTAGAATAGTTTTAAAATAAATATTTTAGTTTAATCTTTTTTATTCTATTAAATCTTCTATAGTTAATTAATTTATTATAAAATTAACTTATTATACATTTAAGTTATTATAAGATTAATTTATTATAGAATTAATTTAAAAATATATTAATTTATTCAATGAATAAATGGAAGATAAAAATAAGTTTAATAGATAATTAAGAGGTAACTATTTAAAATTTAATTAATAACTAGGATTTAAAATACAATAAATTTAATATAAATCTTATATTTATACTCTTTAAAAAATTTTATTCTTCTTGAAAAATTTTAAAATTATATAAAATTATATAACAATATATTTAAGTACTAACAATAAAAGGCTATATGTAATATTTATTTTAAGTATTAAGGTGAGATTAATATGATACAAATGACATTAATTCAGATTGATAATTATGGGCCATGGACTGTCACTCCAAACCCTAGGAATGAATCAGACCTCCAAATTTTACAGGCAGAACTTTTTGCAGATGTACAAAGACAAATCGCAATGAAAAAAGGTTTAGTATTTTATACTAGGTTTGATAATATGTTAGCAGTCACAAATGGTCTTAATGAAGAAGATCATATGAGGATTCAACGTTCTATAAGAAATAGATATCCTATAACCATTAGTATGGGAGTTGGAACTGCAAAAACACCTTATGAAGCACAAAAAATAGCTACTGAAGTTCTTCAAAAGAAGGGAGGGGCTCAATCTGAAGATAGAAAGGAAATTTTAGCTATTGATTCTCTTGTGAAACCTGAAGATAGCTTTGTTCAAATGGCGCATATAGATATTAATGGGATTACTGACTCTTTAACCGATATAATTCCTGCTTTTGACACTAATTTTCTTGTAAATAAAGCTCAACATTATCTCATGACAAAATTAATTGAAAAAGGATCTTTACTTTTCTTCATTGGTGGGGATAATTTCATGTCTCCTTGTAATGAGCTAAGTATTGATGAATTAATGGAAATTATCGAGGAAATTGATGAAGAAATTGATATTCCTCTAAAAGCAGGTGTTGGAAGGAGTGACAATGCTGAAGATGCTGCTTATATGGCGGATTTAGGTTTAGAAGAAATAAGGGAAGGAAATAATGAAGAATTAGTTTATGTTTTAGAAAAAATAAATTGATCTCAATTATTTAAATAATGATCTAATGTATAATATTTATAGATAAATATTAATTAATCTTTAAAAACCTAAATACTTAACAATTATCTTTTATTTTTAATAGATATGAATTGAAGATACTATACAATAAAATAACTAAAAAATATTTTTAAAATAAGTTATTTAATTATTTAATAAGTTTTTATAAAATTAAGTATTTATTAATCTACTTTTAATTTATATTTTGTATAATTTTTTATTTTTAATTCTATTTATTTTATTTATATTATTAATTTCATTTATTTTTTAATTCTATTTATTTTATTTATATTATTAATTTTATTTATTTTTTAATTTTATTTTATATTAAATTTAAATTTTATATTGCCTAGATAATTATTTTTATTGTTTTAATTGTATTATTCTATCTATATATGGTCTTAAATTATAATAAAAATGATTAAATAAAATATTTAAATTAATAAAAATAAATATTATATAATCATTTTAAAAAAATTAAAAATTTTTAAGTAATATTAAAATATTATTAGGATGATAATATTATTGTAGAATTTGGGGTAAAGATTAAATATTTAAATTGATATTATTATAAAATGAAATATCTAATTTATATTAACCTTTGTTATTTTATTAACTTTTATGCCCTAAACTTAAAAATAATAACTAAATTTTTATTATGTGGAAATTTTTATTGAAAATTGCCATTATTAGATATTCATTTGTAATTTTTATATTTACTGGAGAGAATATGATTAAAGTAATTGCTCCCATGGCAGGAATAACTGATAGTAACTTTGCATTAAAAGTCATACCCTATGGATTTGATGTTTTTACTCTTGGAGGGTATAATACTGATTATAAAACAGTAACTGCTGGAGAAAAAATTTTAAAAAGGGGTAGAAGTGAATTTATAATTCCATTGGAGGAATTGTATTCGTATATTGAAAATGAAATAAATATAATAAAAAATAGGCACCCAGAAATTAAAATTTCTGTAAATTTACGGGCTACTTCTCCCGATTCAATTATAGCAATTAGTAAGATAAATAATTTAGATATTATTGAAATAAATGCACATTGCAGACAAAAAGAATTTTTAGACATTGGTTGTGGTCAAAATATGCTTAATGATCTAAATAATTTGAATGATTTTGTCAGTGAAGTTGTTAAAAAAGTAAAATCTAATCAAAAAGTTTCTGTAAAGGTTAGGGCTAATGTTAAAAATGTAGATAACTTAATTGTAGCTAAGGAAATAGAAAATTCGGGTGCAGATTATATTCATATCGATGCTATGAAACCAGGGGTCCCTAATGCTGATTTTAACTTAATAAAGGAAATATCTAATGAAACAGATATTTTTATAATTGGTAATAATTCAATAATTGATATTGAAAGTGGAAAAAGGATGATTGATGCTGGTGCTTCAGGAATATCTATTGCAAGAGCTTTAATTGATGGAAAATTAAATTTTGATATTTCTAAAATATGAAATTATATTAAAAAATTATCAATAAACATTAATTTTAAATGCTATAAGTGCGAATATTATACTATTGGGAGTGTATTTAGATAATAAAATAAATATAACGATAATTATATTATTAAATCGTATAATAATATATTTTGAATATTAGATTAAGATATTACTAATATACAATCAATTTAATTTTTAAAGGTGGAGATATGTCTTTTATAGAGCTTAAAAATATTACAAAAACATTCAATGGAGTTATTGTTCTTAAAGATTTGAATGTTGAAATTGAAGAAGGAAGTGTTCTTGGAATTCTTGGTAGGAGTGGATGTGGTAAATCTGTTCTAATAAATATGCTGAGGGGAACAAAAGAATATGAGCCAGATAGTGGCCAAATGATTTTTAACATAGCTATATGTAATAAGTGCTCTCATGTTGAACCTCCATCAAAAGTAGGCGAAACATGTAATTGTGGAGGTAAATTAGAAGCTAAAACTGTTGATTTTTGGCATTCCGATAGAAAAGATTATGTAGAAATTCGAAAAAGAGTTTCAATAATGCTTCAAAGGAATTTTGCTCTTTATGAAAGAGAAACAGTAATTGAAAATGTTTTGAGAGCAATGGATGAGGGAGAATATGAAGATAATCTTTATAAAGCTTTAGATCTTCTTGACATGGTTCAAATGAGTCACAGAATTACTCATGTTGCTCGTGATTTGAGTGGTGGTGAAAAACAGAGGGTTGTTCTTGCAAGGCAAATGGCTAAAGAACCTATGTTATTTTTAGCGGATGAACCAACAGGAACATTAGATCCACAAACTGCTGAATATCTTCACCAAACCTTAATTAATGGTGTTAAAAACAAAGGTACAACCATGGTAATTACTTCTCATTGGCCTGAAGTAATGAATAAACTTGCCGATAAAGTTATTTGGTTAGATAATGGGGAAATAATTGAAGAAGGATCTGCAAATGATGTTGTAGGACATTTTTTAGAGACTGTCCCATTACCTAAAAAAGTAGATGAAGTAGAATATGGTGGTCCTGTTATTAATGTTGATGATGTGAAAAAACATTATTACTCAATTGAAAGAGGGGTTATTAAAGCCGTAGATGGCGTTGATCTTAATATTAATAAGAATGAAATATTTGGTATTGTAGGACTTAGTGGATCTGGAAAAACCACTCTATCCCGGATGCTAATTGGATTAACTGAACCTAGTTCTGGTGAAATAGAAATTAAATTAGGGGATGACTGGATTGATATGACTAAATCTGGTCCATTAGGTAGAGGTAGAGTTATACCTTATATTGGTTTACTCCATCAGGAATACTCTTTATATCCTTATAGGTCAGTTCTTGAAAATTTAACAGAATCTATAAGTTTAGAACTTCCTGCAGAATTTGCTAAAATGAAAGCTATACACACATTGAATGCAGTAGGTTTTGATGATGATAAGGCTAATGTTATATTAAATAAAGAACCTAATGAACTAAGTGGTGGAGAACGTCATAGGGTTGCAATAGCTCAAGTATTAATCAAAGAACCAAATATTATAATATTGGATGAACCAACTGGAACAATGGACCCTATTACAAGAGTACAAGTAACAGATTCAATATTAAAAGCTAGAGAAGAATTAGAACAGACTTTTATAATTATTTCTCACGATATGGACTTTGTGATTGATGTATGTGATAGGACTGCTTTGATGAGGGGAGGAAAAATTCTTAAAATAGGGGAACCTAAAGACATAGTAAAAGAATTAACTCCTGAAGAAGAAGAAAAGATGTTAGGTTAATTAATATTAATAATTAATAGATTGCTGTTTTTGGATAAGAATATGTAATCTAAATATTATTAATAACTCTTTTTATTTTAATAATAATTATAATAATCATAAATTATATGATTAAAAATACATAATTAAAAATTATAATGTATCTTATTTTTGAATTTTAGAACTAAATGAGAATAATTTAAATATAATGTATAATTAATATAATATTTAAAATTAGAAATTTATTGTAAACTAAATTTTATTTTAGACTAAATATACTTTTTTTAAAAAATTGATTTTTTTAAATCATATTTATTAATAATTAAATTAATAACTAAATTAATAATTAGGATTTATTATTAAATTATAATATTATAGTTTAATTAAAAGTTTATACTAAATTTTATTCACAATAATAAAATATTAAGTCAAATAATAACTTATATATAATTTAAAAGAATATAATAAGTCATTAGTGGCATGTTTTGAGATTAATAGTTAAAAATAACTAAATCTTAATTTAAAATATACTAAATAATTTTAAATATTAAATAATTTTAAATATTAAATTTTATCGGAGGATTATTAATGGTATGGGATGACGCACCATCACATGTATGCAGGGGTGGAGATAGCAGGGCATTAGCTTTTTGTTGCCCACCAGTAAAACCTTGTCCAATATTACACGCTCTTGATGATGTAAATTTATCTCCACAAGAATATATGGATATTAAAGAGGACTTTGCGAAAAAAACTAGACTTGGGGAAGGAGCTGGGACATGTTTTGGGTCTTTAGTCTGGTGTTGTAAAACATCAAAACCTTGTCCACTTAGAGATATGGTTTTGAGAAATATTGATATGAGTGTAGATGAGTATTTAACTTTAAAAAAACAATTATCTGAAACTTTAGTTGGAAGTAGCAATAGTAATAATAATGATAATGTAAATGCATTAGTTGATGCATTTTCAATTACTGATGAAGAGGCAGTTAAGGTTCTTCATGATTGTGATAATGATTTAAGAACTGCTATGAAGTTACTCAGAATGAAAGCTTTGGAAAAATCAGAATAAATATTTTAATTTTTTATTTATATTTAAAAATTTATTTTTTTTATTTAATAAATTATCAAAGCAGAAAATAGGAAATTTTTAATTTATATAATTAAAAATTTTCTATAATAAAAAATATGTTCTTAATTAAAATATAAAAAAATTAGTTTATAATCAGTTATTATTCTATTAAAAATATTATTATATAAATTAAAATGATAATATTTTATATTATATAGTAACTATAATTATTAATGGAATATATCTTTTTATTTAGGATTATATTTTTAAAGTTTAATTCCTTATATTTATAAAATTAAAATATATTATAAAATATATTATAAAATATTTATTTATATTATTCCCTTTTTGAATATTTTATAAAATATTTTAGCTAAATACTTTTTGCACATTTTTTAATCAAATATTTTTCAATTAAACTATAAATAAGTTTGTATAAAGTGATATAATGACTTGGACTTCAATTTTTTTGGATGCTAATGAAAAAAAGGTATTTATATTGGGGACTGGCGAAGTTGCACATCGCAGAGCTGATAAATTTCTTAAAAATGGTTCAAAAGTTATATTATCTGGAAATAGGATTTCAAAAGAATTAATGGACAAAGGGGCAATATTGGAAAAAGATAACTCTAAAGAAACATATAAAAAATTAGTTAGTTGGGCAGATATTGTTGTTGTAGCTAGTGGGGATAAAATTAAAAATGATTATATATCATTAATTAGTAAAGATAAATTATTAAACCGGGCAGATTTTCCTGAAAAAGGGAATCTTATTGTTCCAACTAGTTTTTATATTGAAGATATTCAGATATCAATTTTCACTAATGGTAAAAGTCCATTAATGGCTCGAGAACTTCGAAAAAAGATTCAAAATATAATTTCTGAAGAGGATATACTTCAAATTAAGTTACAAGATTTTTCAAGAAAGATTTTGAAAGAAAAATTTGATAATCAAAAAACTAGAAAAGAATATTTATATAAAATTCTTCAAGATGATAATATTTCTCATTTATTAAAAGAAAATGATTTAAAAGAAGCTAAAATATGTGCTGAAAAAATTATAAACAATGAAGGAGGATAACTATTGATAATCAATTTGAGAGTTGACCATAAAGTTGCTAATATTGAAACAATAGAAACAACAGCAAAAGATTTAGAAATCATATTCAACAAGATTAAAAAAGATTTAGATATTAAAGAATATGTTGAGATAAATACTTGTAATAGGGTTGAATATTATATAAATACTGATATTGTTAGCTATGAAAATGATTGTTTTAAAACTGAAAATGAGAATATAATTATTCATTATGATGATATGGCTATAATTCATCTTTTTAGAATGACTTCTGGGCTTGAATCAATGATAATTGGGGAAGATCAAATATTGGGTCAAATTAAAAGTGCTAAAAAAAGAAGTATTGATGAAAATCACTGTGGTAAGATATTAAACACTTTATTTACAAAAGCTATTCATGTAGGACAAGTTGTAAGGCAAAAAACATATATAAATAGAGGTTCTGTTTCTATTGGATCTGCAGCTGTGGATTTGGCAGAAGAGAATATTGGTGATTTAAAAGGCAAGCATGTTTTGGTAATTGGTGCTGGGAAAATGGGAAAATTAGTTGCAAAAGCTCTCGCTGAAAAGGATTTAAAAGCTATATTTGTTGCAAATAGAACTTACTATCGTGCAGTTAGATTAGCTGATGAACTTAATGGAAAAGCTATTCTTTTAGATGAATTAAGTCAATGTTTGCCTACAGCTGATGTTATTATAAGTGCTACTGGGGCTCCTCACACTATACTAAATAAAGAAAAAATTGAAGATTTTATAGATTCTAAAAAAGCTTCTTCAATTATAATGATTGATATAGCTAATCCACGAGATATTGATGAAGATGTATTAGATCTAGGTGTTAAACTTTTTAATATTGATGATTTAAGGGGAATAGCTGATGAAAATAAAAAGCTAAGGGAAAATGAAGCTAAAGAAGCAGAAAGAATCATAGAATCTGAGTTTAATTTACTTAAAAATTCTTTTAAATTAATGGAAGTTGAAGATCTTTTAGCGGATATAAGGTTATCAATGGAGAATATTCGAACAAAAGAAGCATTAAAAGCTACTTCAAAACTTTCAAATGTTGAAGGTAGTGCTAAAATAATTGATAATATGTCCAAATCTATTGTGAATAAAATATTTCATGATATGTCTTTAAATATCAAAAAAGTTGCTGAAGAAGAAGATCATGATGTTATAAAGACATTAGAATCCATATTTAAATAATAATTCATTAATGATCTTTTAATTATAACTATAGTTAGTAATATTCCTTTTTTAAATTTAAAATCTTTTTGAATATGATGTATTATTATATAAAATATTTATATTATTATTATTATTATTATTATTATTATCTTTTTATTGATTTTTATTAATTTATTTTTCCTAATTATATTTTATTTTTAACTTATTTTCATTCTATCTATTTCTATTCTATCTATTTTTATTCTATATATTCTTATTTTATAATTTTAAAATTAAATGATCTGATTATTACTCTTTAAAATGATATCTGCCTATTAATCCCATGAATCTAGCCGAAAATACTGCTAAAAATGGTAATATTGTAAATGCTAGTATTAGGGATAATAAAGGGTGAATATGTTCAGAAATATCTGATAAAGTCGGTTGTAAAATTAATGTAAATAATATTACAAATGAAAAAGAGCTAATAAATTTACCAGTTCCCATGTTTTTTAATTTTTTTAATATAGTTCTAATCTCAAATATTGCACGTAAATTGGAATGATTGTATTCATAATGAATAATTGCTGCCTGAACAACAAACAATGAACCAAATAATGATAAAATGAACAATATAAATATAATAAAATTAGAAATGTCGTCTGAAAATATAATAGTATCAATTAATGATATTATCAATACTACTAATGGTATAAACAAATAAACAACAAATATTATAACCTCTTTTATTCCTCTCCAAATTAATATTTTAATATTTTTAAATTGAGGATGGACATCTGAACCAAATATACTATCTTCAATTATAGTGGCAAGATATCCTCCTTCTATAAGTAAAAAAATTGATAGAGGAATAAATAAAAAAATCCCTATTATTAAATATTCTTCAGTAATATAAGTACTAATACTTATTGACCAAAGAAGAAGCCCCAAAAAAATAAAATCTTTTTTTCCTTTTAGTGCATATTTTACAGAATCAATAAGCATCTCTTTAACATTCATATTTTCCATATTTATTATATGGATTATATTTATATTTATATTTGCTATGTAAAATAGCATAATTTTATCATAAATTAAGTTTTTTAATAGTGTTTGTTAATTTTTTTAATCATTATTTTATTTTTTGTAATTATTTTTAGTATCTATTTTTATAAAATATTAGGTTAATAATCATATTAATAATATTGATTATTTTTGTAATATTTAAATAATATTTATATATTTTTATACACATAATATTTATAATTAATAATTAGAATTTTTAAAGTTTTATTCAATATTGAAATTAAAATTAAGTATTTATAACTTAGGAGGATTATATTATGGAAAGCTTTAAAAAAGAAGATATTATAAAATTGGTAATTTCTTTCTTAATAGTTTATATAATTGCTATTATTGGTTCTTTGTTTACATCTCCGGAAATATCTACTTGGTATGCTTCTATTGCAAAGCCAGCTTGGACTCCTGCAGGTTGGGTTTTTCCAATAGTCTGGAATATTCTTTATATATTAATGAGTATTGGACTATTTTTAGTCTGGAGAGAAGGTATTCAAAATAAAAATGTAAAAACTGCTTTAATCATATTTTCCATACAGCTCAGTTTAAATTTAATATGGTCCATAATTTTCTTCGGATTTCATTCTATAGTTGGAGGATTAGGAATTATAATAATTCTATGGATATTTATACTTCTGAACATAATTACTTTTTATAAGGTTTCTAAGTTAGCAGGGATAGTTCTGATTCCTTATATCATATGGGTTACCATAGCTATGTATTTGAACTACTCAGTTTATCTTTTAAATTTATATTAATAAATGGTGATAAAGTTGGTAAATAAATCTTCAAGAAATACAGAAAAAGCCTGCACGAAAGTAAAATGTAAATGCTTATATCGTGATTGTCTAAATACTATTGAATGGGTTTGTCCTAGATGTGGTAGGGTATATGAACTCATAGGCAATGAGTATGTACTAAAAATTGATATTTAATAATAAATTTTTCTATTTTTTTTAAATAATTTATTCTATGTTATTGATAATTATAAAAAATATATTAAAAAGAATTAAATGTGGAGAAAAACTCACATTTTTATAACTGGAAATTGAATTTCAGTCAACAACTCATTTTCTGGAACTTCATGGGGACTATTTATATAAACTTCTTTAGGAGATCCAATAATATCATAATTATTTTTAATAGAATATTCCACCATTTTTTCATATGATTGTTTTAATGTTTCATAAGATCCTTTATGTATAGTGGATAGTACTCTATGTTCTAAAAGTTCGACAACTTTTATTTCTCCTTCTTCAGAAAGTTCAGTGTCTTTTGAAATAGGGATGCCCATATCATATACCATTTCTTCAGGATCAGTATTTTGAGGGCTAGTAAAATAAATAGAGAAAGGGTTTCCAATAACTTCAACTTTTTTAACTTCTGCCCATGCTAATAATTTTGCAATAAGTATTCCCATATCTTTAACATTTCCTATATAGTTAATTATAGCTAATCTCTGTTCTTCAACGATTTTATCTTCTATTTCCATCTTTTCACCTATTATTTAAGTATTCAATTAAATTGATTTAGAATTTAGATTCAATTAAATATTAGCTTATCAAAAATTTTATATTATTTGTAGATTTAATTAATTTTAGCTAATTATTTGAAAAGTCTAACTTTAACATTTTCTCCTTTATCTAAAAGTTCTATAGTTTTAGGAATTTTTATATATCCATCTGCATGAGCAAGAGAGGTTATAGCACCTGAATCTTTTACAATTGGATATGCTAATCCATCTTTTATATGAACTAAATTATAATGTATTCTACCTTTTGGAGAATGAATTCTATTTGCTAAAGCAGCATTAACTTTTTCATTATTATCTCCTAATTTTCCTGCTAACTCTCTAATATTTGGAATTATAAAAACATAAAAAATAATTAGTGCTGAAACAGGGTTTCCTGGAAGCCCAATAACAATTTTTTCATCTACCTTTCCAATAATTGTAGGTTTTCCTGGCTTTACTGAAACTCCATGAAGTATTACTTCTCCAATATCCTCTAAGACATTTCTTAACACGTCTCCAACTCCTGCTGAAGTTCCGCCAGAACAAATAACTATTTCTGAATCTTTAAGGGAATTTTCTATTTTTGTTTTTAGTTCATTGTAATTATCTTTTACTATGCCATTAGAAGTAGCTTCTGCTCCATTTGATATAGATGCATTTTTAATAGAGTAACTGTTAACATCAAATATCTTCCCATATTCAAGGGATTCATTTTCCATAACAAGCTCATTTCCAGTAGAAATTACTCCAATTTTAGGTTTATCAAATACTTCAACCTCTTTAATTCCTTGAGCAGCTAAAACGCCTATCTTATCGGGACTTATGGATGTATTTTCTTTTAAAAGTAATTCATCCTTTTTTATATCTGAACCTTGAAGTGCCAAATCCTGATTTGGAGTTACACTTTTTAGAATATGAATTTTTTCACATTTTTCATTTTTTTCAGATTCTCTATCTGTGAATTCAACCATAACTACTGCATCTGCTCCATTAGGAATTGGTGCACCAGTACTTATCTCAATGCATTCTCCATTTTTTATTGTTTTTTTACTAAATGATCCTGCTTCGATACGATCAATACATTTTAATATTTTTGGATTTTCATCGGTAGCTCCAAATGTATCCTCTGATTTAACAGCAAATCCATCCATAAGAGATCGATTAAATGGAGGAAGATCCATTGAAGCAAAAATATCTTTAAAAATTATTTTTTGATGGCTTTTTTCAATAGGAACTATTTTTGACTTCTTTTGATAAAGTTCTTCAAAAAGATTTTTTATAATTTTTTTAGCTTCATCTGCTTCTTTTATCTTTAAAAATTCAGTTCCCATTTTTTATCTCCAACCAATTAATAAAATTATTTTCTAAAAATATCTAATTCTTTTGCTCGTATTAAGGGTTTTATATTTGATTGACTATCTTTCAATTTATCAAAATTTGAAAATCCTCTTATTATGACAATTGGGATTCCTTCATCTGCTTGACCCATTAAAAGTGATGCAGAAGCAGCTAGTTCATCTGCAATAGCTATCTCAGTAGTTTGAAGACTTCGACCATAAAGATCTTTTTCTCCAATTCTTTCCCAAAGCGGTTTTATTCCACTACAACCTATTGCTACACCAACGGCACCATTTCTAAATGCTCGTCCTTGGGTGTCGGTTATTATGACCCCTATTTCTTTTTCTGTTTTATTTTTCAAAGATTTGTAAATTTTTTGTGCTGATTTATCAGGATTTATTGGCATTGGTGTGGCTAAACCATCTTCAACATTAGATTCATCAATACCTGCATTAGCACAAACAAATCCATGTTTAGTTTCACTAATAATGAAATTATGTCCAATAGCTATAATTTCTTTAGATTCTTTTATTATTGATTCAACCAGTTTTGGATCTTTATTAGATTTTTCAGCTATTTTTTTAGCTTCGAGGCTTGGATTTATTTTTTTTAAATCAATATAATTACCTTCGACTTTTGATATTAATGTTTCAGCTATTAATATAACATCTCCTTCTTTTAGGCTGTTTTTCTGTTTTTTAAGTGACGATAATATTAATTCAACTAAATTATCTCCTTCAACTACTAAAGGAATTTCTGTTAATCCAAACATCTCTAATTTCATGATTAACCCATTTAATATTTTAAATAATTAAATATTCATTGATTCAATAATCCATTTTCCGTCAAAGACTGATCCTACTGAAGCTACTGGATTTGTAAAATTTTTAAATTCGCCTTCATCAAGTATAAATTTTGCTGAAGACTTTGAATCACTTGCAACGAAATTTACTTCATTTGGGGATTGACATTCATATGTGGATATGAAAAAAGCTTTATTTTTACTTATCTTTTCAACTAATATTTTTTCATGAGTTACAATCCCAATGTATCCCTCATATTCATTTTTATTTGTTTCAGGCTTTATGACTGCAGCTATTCGTGGAGTGTTATAATCATCTTTTTCATAATCCATAGCAATTAATGATAAAGTCAATGCATCTTTTATATTCATCCCTACAGATATTTTATCTGCAATCACATCTGTATGTGATCCATTTGATACAATTGCTGTGTTTTCTATTATTTTAATACAATTATAAGCTATATATGCATTTTCAAAAATGTCTGTTTCATATCCTTCTTTTGGGATTATAGCTGCTTTGTCTTCAAAACTTTTAGCCATTCTATTCGGAAAAGACCTACTAGATACTCTATATGCTATAAATGGGGTTCCTTCATTATTCATTCCTGCGGATATTATTCTTCCTAAATACATTAAAATTCCTCTTATTTTATTAATTAGTTAAAAATATTCAATATTTTTTTAAGTTATCTTATTATATGTTTCATTAATAGATATTTAGTTAATATATTATTTCATTGTGGAGAACGCACTGCTTGTTCAGGAGTCATACCTGGTGGAGTCATGATTGTAATGGATCTATCTTTTGGTTTTATACTAATTTCTCCCTCATCAATAACCTTCGTCTGAACAGCTATAGCATGATCTTTAATAAGTGAAGACATATCTTGACCATTAACAATAACTTTTTCTAATCCTGCTACTGGTATTAAATAGTATTCTGAGTTACCTGATGTATCGGTTATGTTGGGCTTACCTGTAGCCCCATCGGTAGTGTCTTGGATTCCTGCACCACTAAAACTACTTGTCACAACTAAAAATATTAACAGTGTAAATAGGATATCAATAAATGGAACAAGATTAAATTGAGGGCTTGTATCTTTTAATTTTTCTTTATGTCTTTTAATATCTAATGACATTTTAATCACTTAATGTATCATATTTCAATAATTATTGTTTTAGTTTACTTTCAGTTATTTCTGATTTTATATCACATTTTTCTAGTATAATATTGTTTATACTTTTTTCAAGCATACTTGGCTTGAATGAGATTTGTATATTTGCTCTATTAATATCTTCTCCAATAATTTCTCTTGTATTTACAATTCCTTCTGCTTCTTTTAATGCTTCTAAAGCACATGGAATATTTCCACTAACTCTAATTTTAGCAACTGCATAACTCCAATTAGTCATTTTGTTGGCTAATTCTATTTTATCCATTTCTGTATCAATTAAACTTTTTATATAAGTTTGAATTGGTAAAAGTATAATTGCAGTAGCTAAACCAACTATTGTAGTTATTAATGCGATATAAATTCCTTCAGCCATTGCAGTACTATTTGCTTCTACTCCTAATGTTCTAAATGTCATCCATATGCCTATAACTGTTCCAATAAGTCCTAAAAATGGTGCAAGTTCAATTATGGTCTTCAGAGTATTAAGTCCTTTTGTCATTTTACTTAATTCAACGATAAAAACTTGTTCCATACCTTCTTCAACTTCGGTCTTATTTTTGTATCCAATTTTAAGGGCTTCTGATATGATTTTTGAGACAGGATTTTTATATTGGCTTATTGATTTTAATGCTTCAATCGCCCCTCCTCTATTCATAGCTTCTGTAACAGTTCCCATAATTTCTGTGGTGTCAGATTTACTTATGCTTCTTAAGTAACGTATTTTTTGTATTGAGGTAATTAAACCATAAATTCCAATAAGAACTATTATATAGGTTATTACTCCTCCACTTTGAAATATTTCTAAAATACTTTGAAATATGCCAGTAAAAAATTCAATTATCATTCTATCCTCTAATTAGTTATAATTATAATTTATCTATTTTTCATATTTGAGATTTTATTATACTTTAGAACTCATAATATTTTTAGTAGACTTCTATTTTTATTTTAAATTATCAATTCTTAATTATAAATTATTTTTATTCAAAATTAGCTATATTTGTTTAAAAATACTTTTTTATTTTTTATCTTTACGATATATACATTTAGATTATATAAATATCTATTTTTTGTTTTTTCAAAATGTTATTCATATTATATAATTATTTTTATTAATTATATTTATAAATTAAAATACTATAATTTTATTAATATATTATACTATTTTTTAATATATTTTACTTTTTAATATAATTTTATTTTTAATATATTATTTTTAGTATAATATTTTTCATTATGTAAAATAAAATTTTTTAATAATATTGCATTAAATGATTTTTTTTTATTGTTACAATTAATATTATTTATTATTATTTTTAATTTAGGATTTTTAATTTAGAAAGTGAATTCTTAAAACAATTATTATAGATTAAATTTTCATAAACTGTATTTTATTCAGTTATTTCATTGTCTTTTATGTTTTGAATAGTTTTCCAAGATTTTCTAACAATCTTTGGCATTTCTTCATAAGTAAAATTTTCTAAAAATCTTTTTGTTTTAGGGTCACTTGGATATCCTGATCCAATTTCTCCTATTTTTCTATATTCTTTTTTTAGATTTTCTATTATGGAATCTCTTTCATATTTGGCTACTATTGATGCAGCTGCAACCTGAATATATTTATCATCTGCTTTATGTTCAGATATTATCTCAATATTTCCCACAATGGATTGTATTTCATTTTTTAATCTTTCTGGTTTTATATCGACTGAATCTATGATTACACAATCATAATCTAATTTATTGATGATTTTTAACATAGCTATTTTTTCTATTTCATTTAAGTTCACATCACTTGCTCTTAGATTATCTATATCCTGAGCAGTTATTTCTACTGTTTCACATTCAAACATATTTTTTAATTTTCGTGATAGGACTTTTCTTCGTGTTGGTGTTAATTTTTTGGAGTCTTTTATACCCATTCTCTCCAATACTGGGATTTTATCATCAGGAATCACAATTCCTGCAACTATGAGTGGACCAATAACAGGGCCCCTACCAGCTTCATCTATTCCTAAAATATTCATTTGTTCACCATTAATTAGTTTAAGCAATAATTAATTTATAATAATTTTAATTATAATATTATACTGATTTAATTAGAATTAATAAAAGTTAGTTATATATTTATCTTAATAGTTATTATTAAATATAGTTAGTATTTGAATTATAATTTAATAATAACTCAAAATATCATTTTAAATTTATTAAAATATCTTAGATAAATAATATCAATAACTAAATTTAATTAAAGAAATATCCTGCATATAATATTTAGAAATATATTTTGGAGGATTTTTCCTGATTTTTTTTAGAGTATGTTTCAAATTTTTATTTAATTGATATTTGATACAACAAATATTAAATTAAATAAAGTTAGGATAATATTAAAATTAAACTAAATTTAATAAATAAAAACTAAATTTAATAATAAAATAATAAATTCTAATAAATAATTTAAATTTAACAGGAAATATAATTGAATTAATATTATAATATATTTATAAGTGTAATAATAAATAATTAGCTAATAAGATAACTAATATATTTTCAATAAACTATTATTGTAGATTATGATTAATAAAATATAATAAAATATATTTTTATATAATTATATTGTGGATTATATTTAATAATGTATATTTTTATATAATTACACTATTTTTTATATAATTATTATATTTTTATATAATTATAATATTTTTTATATAATTATCTTAAATATTATATATTTGAACTTATGGTATAATTTTTATAATATCTGAATTTTTATTTAAATATCTATAATTTCTTTTATTTGCTAAAATAGGTTTATAATTCTTATTTTATAATTTTAATTGATTATTAAGGTTATTAAAAAGCAAATATTAATAAATAATCAAAATAATAACATTTTAAGGAGTCAAATTATGGAATTAAAAAAAACTAATATTGGATTTTTTATGGCAGTGCCTGATCTGATTTCATTGTTGAATTTATCATTTGGATTTTTAGCAATTTTAATGGCTATTAATAACCAAATTTATATTTCTGCAATTTTCATCATCATTGCATTAATATTTGACTCTTTAGATGGTTGGATAGCTAGAAAATTATCTAGAATTGATAATTATGGCTTTGGAAAAAATATTGATTCCTTATCGGACATTGTTTCCTTTGGAGTTGCTCCAGGCATACTTTTATATTGCTCTGGAAGGTATATTGGAACTATTGGATTGCTTGGTCAATTTCATTATTTGGATTATTTATTGGCTTTTGTAGCATTATTTGTTGTTATTTGTGGTGTTTTGCGACTTACTCGTTTTAATGTAATTGCTGATAATTTAGATTTCAAAGGATTTATTGGTATACCTATTCCGACTGCAGGAATCGTTTTATCCTCTTTTATATTAACTGGATTTTTTAATATATACTTTGCAATGATTTTGATGATGGTTGTTGGAATTTTAATGATAAGTAATATTAAATATTCTAAATTAAATAATCCTAAATTATTATTAATTTGTGCAATATTGGTGATTTTAGCTATAATTCCTTATAAGATAATTTATTTAAATATAAACATTCCTGCAACTATTATATTTATAATAACTTTAATTTATATCCTTTATGGCTTATTGGGACGATTGATTATTAAAGAGAATAATTAATAAACTACTATTCTTTTTCAATTTTAATTATTGCATATATTAAAGAAATTATTATTTTATTTTCTTTTGAATCATTCTAAAGTTAAATAATAAACCAATTGATATTAAACATATTTTATTAATTTTCTAGCTCATCTCATTTTTTTATTAACACTTTATTTAGTAATGAGGTTTGATAACTTGAAAAATAAGGATAATAAACAAGATAAATCTAAATTTGATAAATCTAAATTTATCAAATCTAAATTAAATAAGTTTAAAACAATTAAATGTGAATTAATTAAGTTTAAATCAGATAAATTTAAAATAATTAAATCTAAATTAACCATGTTTAAGTTTATTAAATTTAAATCAATTAACTCTAAAAGTTGTAATATATTTAAATTTCTTTTTAAAAACTTTTCAACGAGTAAAAATAAAAATAAAACTAAAAATAATAAAAATAATCTTAATTCTATTAATCCTAATAAATATGAGGGAGATCTCAGTAAATTCAATAATATCAGGAAGATTAATATTAATGATAACGGTCATATCAATGATTATTGTTCTAATAATGATAATGATTATAAATCTAATGAGGATAATAAGTATAAATCTGATAGGGATAATGATTATAACTCTATTAATGATGATAATTATAAAAAATATAATTCTGAAGAAATTAGTACCATTGCTATAAAAAATGTTCATAATATTAAAAAAAACTTCCTTTCAGATAGAAAAAAAGAATTTCAAGATAAAAATAATAAAATTGACACTAAAAATAAATTTAAAATTTTTAAAGAAAATTATAGTAATGATATGGGTAAAAATTTAGAATTAAAAAATAATAAAATTAGAAAAATAAAATTTTTATTTAATAAAATCACCAATTTTAGCAATTTTAATATTAATAACTCTCCTCATGATGATATTCAAAAAATAAATAATGATATGGAAAATTTAGAGAATAATGAATCAAAAATAGTTATGGGGGCAGCTGTATTTGGTTTAATAATTCTAATTATTCTATTTTCTTCTTACTATTTTTTATTTTATCAACCCTATCAAAATGATTTAGCTACAGCTAAAAATGATAAACTAAATGAATTAAATTCTCTTTTTAAAGGGCCCCTTACACTTGATAATAATGTAATGTCTCTTAATTCTGAAATTGAATTATCCAAATCTCCAGAAGAAGTTAAAGCAATTGATGTCATAAGGCCTGCCACTAGCTCTTGGAGAGAATATCAGAATAATCAGATAAATAAAACTCAAGATGATTTTGGAAGAGTTATGCTAAATTATGAGGATTTTGGTAATGAAATTTCTATGAGCATGTCTGAAAAAAGTGAAGGGGGAAATAATATTAAATATAAGAATATTATAATGAATAGTAGCGATGCCCATTCATTTGTAATTGAAAATGATGCTAATATTTTGTCTAATATTTTTTTTAAAAAACCTGATACTGTTGTTGTCCCTATTTTAATTAATAGGTTACAGGCAGGTGCAGGTCTGATATCTGTTGGCTCAATTGTTGATATTTATACTTTATCTAATAGTAGCTATCAAACTCAATTAGAAAGTTCTAATTCTATTGAAAATGATAATAATTCAATTAATGATAGTTCGAATAATAATGATTATAGTAGTAATAATGCAAATAATTCTCGAGATTCTAATAATATTGATTTGAATAATAATATGGATTCAAATATTAATGATAATTCTAATTTAAATATAAATAATTTGAATAGTTATATTAGTGGAAGTAATGGTTCTCCTGATATTAGTGGATCCACTGTTCTTGCTATTATGCGTTCAAAAGATAGTGGTGTTATAGATGCAAATTACATAAAATCTAGATCAAATATTAATGGGAATTATACAAATCAATTTGAAAATAGTAGCTCCTTTTCTACTGATATTGAAGAAATAATCAGGGCATCTATTGCGGGTGGTTATAATGAGGAGTATTTTTTACCTATACTTGAGAAATATGGGTTAAAACTTTCTGATTATGAAAGAGAATCAAGTTTGGGAGAAATTGATGTTCAATATTTGTTATTGATAGAAATCCCAAGAGAAGATGTTTCACATGTCATAAATAATATGGATAATATAATTTTGACTATACCTACTTCAAATGCTCCTAATTGGATGTTATATGAACTTAAAAAAACATATTCGGGCAATTGATTTAAATTAGTAATTTTTAAGAGTAATATAAATCAATTGAACTTTCTATGAATAATATTGAATTATTATTTATATTAATATTTTTTGATTAGGTATAATATCAAAATACTCATTTGTGTATTATAAAACATAATAGCAAATTATATAAATATTCATCAAGATACATATAATATATATATTACTTATTTTTAATAAATATATTATAAATAAATATTTGCTATTTTATATTTTATTATTCTAATTTGATTATTAAATTTTAATAAGATTATAATTATTAATTAAATTTTATTTATCTAAAATTATTTATTTCTCTATTGTATGTTATGGGCTTATTATATAAAATTTATCTTAATATGGTGAAAATTTGGTAAAACTTGCAACAATCGTGGTTATTGTGGGCCTTATAGTGGTTGGTATGTATGCTTTATTAGAAGTATCATACTATTCATCAAAGTTATCTGTTGAGAAAGATATATCTTCTCCGGTGGTTTTAATACCTTCTATTGGGGTTAATGAAAAAATAAATAACATTTCTATCTCTCAGGGGGTTTATCATGAAGAAGTTTCAAAACTTCCTTCAAAAGGTGATGTAATATTGTTTGGTCATAGGACAAGTTATAGTTCTCCTTTTCTACGTTTAAATGAACTTAAGGCGGGAGATAATATTATTTTAGAATGGCCTGAAATAGGTCAAATTAATTACACTGTTAAAAATTCAACAATTGTGCCTGCTAGCTATTTATTGCCAGTTCATAATGATACTCAAAGATTGTATTTGATTACCTGTGACCCTCCGGGTTTTACAACAAATAGGCTAATTGTCACTGGAGATATGAGTACTTTAGGTCCAGTAAATGAAACAATCACAAAAGAAAATCCAAATACTTCGAATGCTTTAATTATTTGTTTATTGTTTTTGATTTTAGGATTGGTTCTTTCATATTTCTATCCTATTAAAGAAGACAGGTTGTTTATATTAATTTTTGTTTTGATAATATCGGGGGCTTTATTTTTTGCCTATTTTGTTCCATTTAATCCTGATATAATAGCATCTAAAATTAATTGGTTGAATGGTGATTTCAGCACTTGAATTAAATATTAATTAATTTGGGTATTTAATAATTTATTTTTCTTTCATAATTTTTTATTTACTCTATTTTATTTAGTTTATCATGATATTCTATTCAGTTATTTATCTCATATTTTACTAACTAATTAATAATTTGGAATATAAAAGCTTTTTAAAAATTAATTGAGATATTATATAAATAAATGCATATAAGATATAAAATAAAAGTATATAAATAAAAAATTTTATGGAATATTTTCAATAATATACTATTTTATATATTATTTTTTATATATCCTTATTTTATAAAGTAATTTTATTAAGTAATTTTATAAAATATCATTTTATAAAGTATTTCTGAAGTTAAAATGATATAAATGAATTATTATATGGGGAATTTTCATGGTAGACGTTGAAAAAGAATTTTTTTATAATATTACAAATAGAGAACGGGCAATATTTGAAGGAGCAATAAGTATGGGTGCTCTTTTCCATCAGTTTATTGGTACTCCTTTAAATAAAGAAACAGTAAATAATTTAGAGAATGCAATTGAAAATTCTCTTTCTCTTCAACCAGCTATTGATAAAGTTGAAGTTAAAATTAATTTAGATCTACTAGAAAAAGAAATTTCTAAGTTTGATTATACTTCTTTAACTGGTGAAATGCTTGATGTTAAAATTTACTCAAAAGTTAATGGAATATTAGCAATTATTCGCATGAAATTTATAGATGATCTTAATTATCCATTAATGTATGTTGAAGAGATCAAAGAAGATTTTGAATCATAACTGGCCTTATAATACTATTTTTTATTTGAAAATATTTTTTGATAATATGGGGAAAAATAATTAATTTATTTGTAAATATTTTAAATTTATTAATTTTAATTAATTTTATAAACTGATTAAAAAATTAATTGATTGAAAATATACTAATGATATAAGAAGTAAAAGGTAAAATTCACATTTTTATTATTGTTGTTATTTTTATTTTTATTTTTTATTATTTTTTATTGTATGGTATAATAATATGAATTCTTAATTAATTGATTTTCCAATCAATATTTTTTTAAAAAGGCTCAATTTAATATATAAAAAAGTTAAAATGTTTTTTTTCAATGAAAAATCTTTAATTATAATAAAAACTATTGAAACGGTTTAATAAAAATTTTTTTAACATTATACATAAATATTAAATTTTTTATAATTATTCTATATTTTTAATTCCTTTTTATTTCTTAAATCTTACATGTTGTTTATTAAATATCATTTTACATTATAAGTATTGTTTATTGATAAATTTATTTTATATGCATTGACTATTAAGTTATCAATAGAAAATATAAAAAAATTATAAAAGAATAAATTTAAATATTAATAGAATATATCTTATTATGTTACATGATGAGTCCATAATATTTAAAAATATCTATTTAATTTTTATATATTTATAGGCATAAACAGATTTTAAATTTAATTTTTTATTAAAAACTGTTTTTTATGTTTTTGATTATTCTTTTATTTTGACTAAATGGAATGTAATAGATTTGGTTTTTAATAATTTAAAGAATTCTTGAATTTACATAATCCTTGTAGTGTATTGTGTATAATTATGCACAGGACGTGAACATAATGATAGAAGATAAAATACAAGTTCTAAGAAAAGCTGCTAAAGTTTCTAATGAACAAAGTTCAGATAAATTGTGGTGTGTTGCCGCTGGAAATGAAGAACTAGTTAATAATATAGCTTATGCGGCTATTGCTTCTAAAGATAGAGTTAAAATACTTTTTAGAGAACATGTTACTTTGGAAGAATCTTATGTTCATAAGAAATTTGATTTTATCATGTTATATGGAGATTCTGATAAAATAAGGGAACTTAGCTATGTTTGTAAAGAAAATGGTGGGGCATATATTCAAATAGCTCCTTTCTATGTAGGAAATGAACCTAATTTAACTTTACTTGTGGCTCCTGATGATGCTCTCAAGAAACTTGTGGGTGATGCAGAAAGAAATAGTTCTCAATTTTCTATATTGTTGGAAGATCAAACCACTGGGTTTATTGAAACTGATTTAAAGCTAAGAATTAACCTTCCTAATTTTTTACAGACCATGTTAACTCCATTATTTAATATGAGTGATGTTGTTTTATCAACAATCCTTATTTCAATTGAAAACAAAGAGGATGTTGGGAAAATTAGAAAAATAGCTGCTAATAATAATGTATTTTTGATTGATTTCAAAGATATTATTGAAAATGAAAATTAATATATTTAATATAAATAAAAAATTAATTTTAATACAATAAATTTTAATATAATTGATTTTAATATAATTAATTTTAATATAATTAATTTTAAAATAATTAATTTTAATATGATATTATTTATTCGTTAATATTATTATATTATTATGCAATTAAGATAACTAAGAGGAATTTATATGAAACTATTTGGAAGTAATGATAATAAAAAGAAAACAGAACCTAAAAAAGGAATTACTAATAGTTTAGGTATTGATTTAGGTACTTTAAATACTGTAATTGCAAAACCTTCTGGGGATAAATTTGATTTATATCAAATACCTTCAGTGGTAGCTGTAAAAAAAGAAGATAGTTCTGCTGTTTTAGCTGTTGGTGAAGAAGCAAAATTAATGCTTGGTAGAACTCCTGAAGATATTGTAGCACTCAGACCTTTGAAAAAAGGTGTTATTGAAAGTATTGCTCAGGCTCAAGCTTTATTAGTCAAAGCTATGGAAATAGGTATTAAAGAAGGAGATTCTGTTGGTAGGATTGTCATTGGAATTCCTGGAGATGCTTCCGAAGTAGAAAGAGAAGCTGCTGAAAAAATAGGTAGGGATGCTGGAGCAAGTTATGTTTTAGTTATTAGTGAAGGATTAGCTGCAGCTATTGGTGCTGGATTGCCTATTGCAGAACCAGATGGAACAATGGTCGTTGATATTGGTGCAGGATCTACTGATTTAGTTGTTATTTCTCTTGGAGGTATAACTGATATTGAAACTGTACGGGTCGGTGGGGATGATATTGATAATAATATTGTAAATCTTGTCAAAGAGAAATATAATGTTGGAATTGGTATACATGATGCTGAAGCTGCTAAAATTAAGGTTGGTATGTTCCATTGTAGTGAAGATTTAGAAGTTGAAACTACTGAAATAATCGGTAAATCTGCTGAAACTAACAGGCCTAAAAAGGTAGTCATTGATTCTTTACTTGTAGCTGATGCTGCTGAACCAATAATTCAAGAAATTATTAATGGTTTAAATATTGTATTAGAAAGACTCTCTCCCGAATTAATAACTGGTGTTTATCATAATAGTGTTGCTGTTGGTGGAAGTTCCCAATTAAGAGGTCTAAAAGAAAGAATATGTGATGAATTATCCATCCCTGTATCTATTTCTGATGACCCAATGACTGTCGTAGCTAAAGGGGCAGCTATTGTTGCAGCAGAACCAAGGGCTTTAGAACCTGAAGTTCGTTTAAAAGCAATGAAATAATTTTTTAATTTTTAAATATATTATTTCTTAATTTTAAATATATTATTTTTTATCTTTTTTCAACTTATCTTTAACTAAATATAATTATTTTTTTAATTAATATTTAATTTTTTAAAATTTGTTATTGATGATTTAATATACTTTTTAAGTTTAATTTACATATTCTAATTATTTGCTTATTTTAGTTACTATATATTCTTTTTATTCTATTTTTTACATTATATCCAATATTATTATTATTTATAAAATTATAATAATGATTTTATAAAAAAATTTAATTATAGTTTATTTATTAAAACTATATTTGCTAGTATTCTATTTTATTACTAAAATTCTTTTTTTCTTATTAATATTCTGTTTTATATTTTTATAACATTAATAATATTATTAATATTATAATGAATACTTTAATGAATAATTTTATTAATTAATAAAATAAATCTATATATCATAATAAAAATATTATATATTAATCTAAGGTTGATTAAGATATTATTGATATTTAATAATTATATTGATATCTTAAAGATTTTCATAAGTTCTTAAAAGTTCTTAAAAGTTCTTAAAAGTTCTTATAATTTTATTTAAATAACATAGTAAAATAAAATTTTATCAATTATTTACTAATGATTTATTACAGAGAATTTATAGGAGATTTTCATGATTAAAATAGAATCTGACTTATGTAAAGGATGTGATTTATGTATTGAATCTTGTCCTAAGCATGTTTATATAAAATCATCTAATGAGAACAAAAAAGGTGTTTATTTACCCTGTCCGGTTAATGAGGTAGAATGTAATAAATGTCATCTTTGTGAATTGATGTGTCCTGATCAAGCTATTACTGTCGAAGATTTTGATGATGAAGAAATAAAAAAAGACAATAATGGGGATAATAGGTCTGATAAAGAGGATTTGGAGGAATAATATGTCTGAAGAATTATTTGTTCAGGGAAATGAAGCTTGTGCTCATGGAGCTATTAAAGCGGGATGTAGATTTTTTGCAGGCTATCCAATTACTCCTTCTACTGAAGTAGCTGAAGATTTAGCTGGACTTCTTCCAAAACATGGAGGTTCTTTCCTTCAAATGGAAGATGAAATTGGTGCTGTTGGGGCAATAATCGGTGCAAGTTGGAGTGGTTTGAAAGCAATGACTTCCACATCTGGTCCTGGATTTTCACTTATGCAAGAAAATATTGGTTATGCTCATATAACTGAAACACCTCTTGTTATTGTAGATGTACAAAGAGGAGGGCCTTCTACTGGACAACCAACTATGGCTTCTCAAGGTGATATGATGCAAATGAGGTGGGGTTCACATGGGGATTATGAACCAATTGCTATATCTCCTTCATCTGTTCAAGAGTTTTTTGATTTTACAGTTAAAGCATTTAATTTAGCTGAAAAATATCGGGTTCCTGTTATTTTAGCTGCCGATGAAGTAATTGGACATATGCGAGAAAAAATAACTATTCCTGATAAGGTAGATATAGTAAAAAGAATAATGCCTAAAGAAAATCCTAATAATTTTAGTGAAAATAACCCTTATCTTCCATTTAAAGCCGATAAAAATGGTACGCCTCCAATGGCTCCATTTGGAGAAGGATATAATGTTTCTGTGACTGGTTTAACTCATAATGAAAGAGGTTATCCTGATTCTTCAGATCCTAAAGCTCATGAAAAACTTATTAGTCGTTTATGTAATAAAATATTGAATAATCGGGAAGAAATTGTATCTGTTCATGAAAGCTTTTGTGATGATGCAGATACTATTATTATTTCATATGGTGCTCCTGTGCGGTCTGTTTTTACAGCTGTTGAATTAGGTAGGGAAAAAGGATTAAAAGTTGGTTCAATAAAAATTGATACTCCTTGGCCTTTCCCTGAAGCTCAAATATTAAAAGCAGCTGAATCAGCTAAAAATTTATTTGTAGTTGAAATGAATCTTGGGCAAATGGTCCATGAAGTAGAAAGGGTTGCTGGTTTAGTAGATGAAAATAAACCTAATGTTTATTTAATTCCAAAAATTGGTGGGGAACTTCATAAACCTAGCGAAATATTATCTAAAATTAAGGAAATAAATTAAGGGGTTTTTTCATGGTAACTATTAATTCAAATAAAGAATCAAATAAAGAATTAAATAAAAAATCAATTAATGATTTGGATAATAAACAAAATTCTAAAAATAAAATTATTAAAAATAATCAAAATCCTTTTATGAAATATCTTAGAAAAGATAGGCTTCCCAATATATTCTGTGCAGGATGTGGGAATGGAATTGCTATGAATACTTTCTTTAAGGGAATTGAATCTGCAAAAATTGATTTTGAAACAGTATGCTTAGTATCAGGCATAGGATGTTCATCACGTATTCCAGGTTATGTTAATTGTGACTCATTACATACTACTCATGGAAGGGCGATTACATTTGCTACTGGATTGAAGGTAGGAAACCCTGATTTAAATGTTGTTGTATTTACTGGAGATGGAGATGCTGCTTCTATTGGTGGAAACCATTTAATTCATGGGGCTAGAAAGAATATCAATATCACTGTAATTTGTGTTAATAATAATATTTATGGAATGACTGGTGGACAAATTAGTCCTACTTCTCCTGAGGGTAGTTTTGGAACAACTGCGCCTTATGGTTCTAGAGATAAACCATTTAATTTAGCAGAACTTGTAACTGCTGCTGGTGCAACATATGTTTCTAGATGGACAACTGCTCATCCATTACAACTTTCAAATTCTATTAAAAAGGCATTATTAAACCCTGGATTTTCTTTTGTTGAGATTGTTTCTCAATGTCCTACATATTATGGAAGAAAAAATAAACTCAGAACTCCTGTTGATATGATTAATGCATTTAAAGAAAATAGTATTAATATAAGAAAAGCTAACAAAATGAGCTATGATGAACTTCAGGGAAAGATTATTGTAGGTGAATTTGTCAATAATACTAGAAAAGAACTAACTGAAAATGTTTGTGATCTTTCTGTTGAACAGTGTGGTCGAAATTTAGCTATCAAATCAGCATATATTGATGAATTTGATGATTAAAAACTAATTAATAATTCTATAAATCTTATTTTTATAAAAGATATTTAAAAGCTATTTTAAAAGATATCTAAAAGATATTTTAAAATATATTTTTATAAAAATTAATTCTAAATGAGTTATTTTTCAAGCGTTTTATTTTTATAATATGTATTTTTTTATAAGAGGTAATTTTATGCGAAAAGAACTAAGAATAGCAGGATTTGGAGGACAAGGTGTTATATTGGCAGGAATAATTGTCGGAAAAGCAGCTTCTCTCTTTGATGGGATTAATGCAGTTCAAACCCAGTCTTATGGTCCTGAAGCAAGAGGAGGGGCTTCAAAAACTGAAGTTGTGCTTTCTAATAATGAAATTCATTATCCTAAAGTAATAAGTCCTGATATATTGGTGGCTATGTCTCATGAAGCATTATTGGCATATATTGGTGATTTAAAAGATGAAGGTACTCTTATAATAGATCCTGACATGATTGATGAATCTGAAATAGAAGACTTTTTAAAAGAGCATAATATTAATTTATACTATGCAAGAGTAACTAAAACTGCGATGAATGATATCGGTCTTAGAATAGTAGCTAATATTGTAATGGTGGGCGCTATTTCAAAAATTACTAATGTTATTTCTCATGATGCTGCTAAAAAGGCTATTTTACAGAGTGTTCCTCCAGGTACTGAAAAAAAGAATATACAAGCTTTTGAAGCGGGTTATGCTATGGATGGTACTTAGATATCCATATGGAATTTATTATTGATATTTTATCAATTTATAAAAGATGATTATAGATTAATGTTTTATTATGTGTTAATAATTTCTAAACTGGTTTATTAGTGAAACTAGTTTACAGGTTGGTTGTTGTATATGAAGTTTTTTGAACATGCTGCAAAAAAATTATTTAAAAAAAATGGAATAAGTATTTTAGAAGGACATGTAGCTTACTCTCCTGAAGAAGCTATGGAAATAACAAGTGAGATGGGAGGCCCAGTAGCTTTAAAATCACAAGTTTTAGTTGGAGGTAGGGGAAAAGCAGGTGGAATAAAATTTGCAGATGATCCTGGTGAAGCTTTTGAGATTGCAGGAAATTTATTAGATTTAGAAATTAAAGGTGAAAAGGTAAAACACTTATTAGTCGAAAAAAAGGCAAATATTAAAAAAGAGTTTTTTTTAAGTGTTTCTATTGATAGGTCTTCTAAAAAACCTATTATTATGGCTAGTATGGATGGAGGAGTTGAAATTGAACAGTTAGCTATTGATAATCCTGAAAAAATTATTAAATATCATGTTAATCCTCTAGAAGAATTTTTACCATATGAAGCAAGAGAAATAGCTCGTAAAATGGGGGTTAGTTCTAATTTAATTTCTTCAGTTGGAGGTATTATATGGAAATTATATAATGTTTTTGATAAATATGATGCACAAGTTGCTGAGATTAATCCATTAATCCTTACTGAAGATGGTTTAATTGCTGCAGATGCCAAACTCGAAATTGAAAACGATTCTTTGTTTCGTCATAAAGAATTAGCAGAGGCTAACTCATTTAAACCTAAAGAATTTGCTTTTGTTAAACTTGATGGGGATATTGCGGTTATAGGTAATGGTGCAGGATTAACTCTTACTGGAATGGACATGATAAAGCTTAATGGTGGAAATCCAGCAACATTCTTAGATATTGGTGGTGGTGCTTCTGAAAACACTATTAAAAAAGCTTTAAATTTAGTATTAAATTATTCTCCAGTTAAAGTTGTTTTTTTAAATGTTCTTGGAGGAATAACTCGTGCTGATGATGTAGCTAAAGGTGTAATAAGGGCACTTGATTCATCAAAAAGGAAAATAAATATTGTAATACGCCTTACTGGAACTAATGAAGAAGAAGGTCAAAAAATTTTAGAAGAAGCAGGGATTCCATTTGAAATTTCAATGGAAAAAGCAGCTAAAAAAGCTGTCGAGATTCGAAATTCATTAGCTGAATAAATTTTTATATTTATTAATTAATATTTAATAGAGAATATTTAATAAATATAAAAAATTTAATTTAATAAATTATTAAATATTTAATATAATTATTAATATGTATTATATATCTGCTATTATTTGTTATAATATAAATAATTAGTTCTTAATTCTTGAATAATAATAAAAATGCTTAGTGATAATGTTTATTAATAATAATATTGTAACAATAGTATAATAATAATAATAATAATAATAATAATAAACTGATGTTTTATGTCAAATTCATTTAATAATAAAGAATCTAATAATAAAGAAGAAAACTTTTCTTTATCATTAGAAGATCAAAAAAAACTAGAGTATAGTGGGTATCGTTTTCTTGGAAAAAATAATCATGCTGCTGCTAAAATATGTCATTGGACTAAAAAAAGTATTCTTAATGAAGGAGTATGTTATAAAGAGAAATTTTATGGTGTTGAAAGTCATAGATGTCTTCAAATGTCTCCAGCAGTACCTTTCTGTAATCAAAAGTGTTCTTTTTGTTGGAGGGATCTTTCTGTCACTAAAACTGAATGGGTAGGTCATTACGATGATCCAAAAACTATAATAGAAGATGGGATAAATGCACAAAATAAACTTCTATGTGGGTTTTTTGGAAATGATAAAGCAGATAAAAAGAAATTAGAAGAATCTAAAAAGCCAAATAATGCCGCTATATCTCTAGCAGGGGAACCAATGATTTATCCTGACATTGGTGAGCTTTTAGCTGAATTTAAAAAACAGGATTTCACAACATTTTTGGTTAGTAATGGTGTAATGTATGAAGAATTATCTAATCTTGAAAATGAACCAACACAACTATATCTTTCCTTAGATGCTCCTGATAGGAAAACATATGTTGACCTCTGTAGCCCTCAAATAAATGAAGCTTGGGATAAAATAAACAAGTCACTTGAAACATTGAATAGTTTTAACTCTAAGACATGTATACGAACTACTTGTGTAAAGCATAAAAACATGTTTGATCATGAAAATTATGCAAAATTAATTGATATAGCAAACCCAGATTATATTGAAATCAAAGCATATATGTGTGTTGGATATTCTAGAGAAAGATTAACTTTAGATAATATGCCAACATTTAAAGAAGTTATTGATTTTGCTCAAAAAATAGCAGATCTAACTGGAAGGTCTATTACTAATGACTCAGAAATTAGCCGGGTCGTTCTATTGGAATAGTTTTTATAATAAACATAATATATAACACCTAAAATAAAAAAATCCTCATAATTTCCTTAATTTTCACTGTTTTTTAATTTCTAAATTTCTATAAAAATCATAATAATTTTTCTAATATTTACTTGCTTCAAAAAAAATTCTAATATTTTTTTAAATATAATAAATTTTTAGTAAATTAGGATTATCTGTTATATTATAAAAATTATTTCTATATATTTTATAATATTTTATAATATTTTATAATAATTTATAATATTTTATAATAGTTTATATATTGAATGATATTTTTTAACTTAAAATAAATTACCTATTATTAATAAATTTTTCATATTTTTATCAACATTTTTTAGTTGAAATGATTTTTTTATATTATAAAAAATAGGTTATTATATTTTATTTTATACAATTAAATTAAATTTTTAATTAGTTTTATATGGGATTTTTAAATGAATTTATATATTTTTCTATATTTTTTATTTAATTTTTCTAATCATTGAAATTAAGGCTATTTTTCACTTTTTTAGAGGCTTTAAAATCCTTTTTTTTGCCCATAACTTCATTATTAAACTTATTTTTTTTGATTGATTTATATTTCTTATTTTATGAAAATTGTTTCTATTTGTCCTTATTTATTTGAAATCTGAATAGTAAGCCTCTTTTCATAATTTATTCAAATACGTATTCATGGCCTTTTTAGTATTTAACAAGCAAATTCCAATTCCCTCATTTTATCCTTTATATGTTAAAAAAAGCTTTATTTAAGCTTTGTCGCTAAAAAATTTTCAAAACATTTATATAGTATTGTTGTTTTAAATAAAAGGTGATAAAAAAATGTAGCTTTATAATTTTAAAGTTAGAAAATAATTTTATATTAAAATAATTTTATATTTCTTGTATTTAGTAAAATAAAATTTTAAAAATTTTATAAAAATATTTATTAAAATATTTTTCATTTAAATTTTTTTTTTAAATCAAGATAAAATTCTTATTTAAGATGGATTCTATTTAAAATAAATTTTAAATTAAATAAATTTTAATTTTAAAAATGAATTTTTTATATATAATTTTTTTCAAAATAAGAATTTATTTCAAATGAGTTGGATTATATAGCTCGGAGGCGGTATAATTAGTAGATACTCGAAATATGGACCAATTATTGTAATTATTGCAATTTTTGCATTAGCTTCAATGGTCTGTGCAACTCCTTTTGGAGTAAATTTAGATAATCAAACCCATTCTGATAAGTCACATAATAATGGAATAAAAGCTTCAGCAGCTTCAGAAATTGTTAAAAAGACAAATACTTCTGATGTATCAGATAAAAATACAACAAAAACTGTTAAAGTCGTTGTTAAATCTGTTAAAATGTCTAAAAGCGATTATAAAGTAATGAAAACTTCTATTAACAAATATAAATCTGTAAATGGATCTAATCCTAATAGTTATTATTGGAAGTCTAAAGCATTAACTATTTATAAAAAAGATTATCTTGATGCTATAAGTAGATATAATAAATTTGTAAAAACTAATAAAGTTGATCCTGTTTATGTAAATATTTTTAATGCTGTAAAATATGTAAAGTGTACTGATGCAGATGATGTCAATAAAGTTAAAAAATCTCCTAGTTTACCACTAGCAGGTGAATTATCTGGTGTCAAAGGCTTAACAGTTTTACAAAAGTATATGAACAGACATCTTAACCATGTAAACGGAGGCCCTTCAACTTTTAAAGGTGTTGTAAAATCAAAAGTTGGGGACTGTTGGGGTTTAGCTGAGTGGGCAGCTAAACAACTAAAGGCAAATAGTTATAAGGTTAGAATTGTTCAAGGTGCAACTTCACTTGCTTCAAATCATAGATGGGTTCAAGTAAGACTCAATGGTAAGTGGATTAACTTTGAATCTTCATTAGTTACTAAAAAATATGGAAGTAAAAATTATTCCCAAACATGTGCAAGAGCAAATACTATAGTTAAAACTTTGTAGCTATCTAAAAGTTACAAAGTATTTTATACTTATTTTTTAGCTTTATTTTTAGTTTTATTTTTAGTTTTATTTTTAGTTTTATTTTTAGTTTTATTTTTAGTTTTTTTAGCTTTTATTTAGATTTAATTTTATATTTATTATCATGTCCCTGTTTTATTTATTTTAATTCTAGATTTATCTTTTGGATTGTGATTTAATTTTATCTTATTTTTATTTTTAATTTTATCTTATTTTATGTTATAATTAATTTAGGTATACTAACTTATTTTTTGAATTAATTTTCATGAATATTTAAAATTCAATTATCATTAAAACTTTCACCTATTTTTTTCATTATTTGTTTCAAAATTAGTTAAATTTAACATAATTAAATTAATATATAATATTTAATAAAATACAATTTATAAAATACTTTACAAAAATATATTATATATTAATAATAATCTAAGATATATTGAGAGTAATTTAAATTAATCTAATAATGATAATAATAATCTATATAAAATTTCCTATTAAAAATCAAATAACTTTTAATTATAATTATTATTAGAGTTTTATTTAAATTATTAAATTTTATCTAAATATTTTAAAGAAAATAGTTATATAATTTATTTCATGAATATATTTTAGATTATATTTATAAATTCAATAATTAAGTGAGGAATTTTTTTGTCAATGAAAAAAATTAAAACCCCTATTGTTATTTTAAATTTTAAGACTTATATAGAATCTAGCGGAGAAAATGCACTTAATTTAGCTAAAGATCTTGAGTCTGCTGCTATTGAATCTGGTATTAACATGGCAGCTGCTCCTCAAACTACGGATATATTTAGAATAAGTCAAGAAACAGATATTCCTATATTGGCTCAACATATTGATCCTGTAAGCCCTGGAGGCCATACTGGGAGTAATCTCATAGATTCTATGATTGAATCTGGAATAAGTGGAACTCTATTAAATCACTCAGAAAAAAGAATGGGAATAGCTGATATTGATGAAGTTGTAAAATACTCTAAGGAAAAGGATATTTTTTCGGTTATTTGTACAAATAATATTGAAACAAGTGTGGCTGTAGCAACTCTAAATCCAGAATTTGTTGCTGTTGAACCTCCAGAACTTATTGGATCGGGGATTCCTGTATCTCAAGCAGAACCCGAGATTGTTGAAGGAACAGTATCTAAAGTAAAAAAAATTAATAAAAAAATAGATGTATTATGTGGTGCAGGAATTTCTACAGGTGATGATATGCGCGCTGCCCTAGATTTAGGTGCATCTGGAGTTCTTCTTGCTTCTGGTATAGTATTGTCAGATAATCCTAAAGATGCATTGTTAGATTTGGTTAGTAAAATTTAATTTATTTATTTTATGGAGATATAATGACAATTAAATTCAATACTATTGATAATTTTGATGTTAAAGGAAAAACAGTTCTTGTAAGGGTAGATATTAATTCTCCTGTTGATCCAAATTCAGGCATTATTCTGGATGATACTAGGATGAAATTACATAGTGAAACACTGAAAGAACTTTCAAATAAAGGAGCAAAGGTTGTTATATTAGCTCATCAAAGCCGGCCGGGTAAAAAAGATTTTACAACACTTGAGCAACACAAAAATGTTCTTTCAAGAAATTTAGATGTTGATGTTAAGTACATTGACTCAATTTTCTCCCATGAAGCTAAAGAAGCTATAAAAAATTTAAACAATGGGCAAATTCTTCTTCTTGAAAATGTTAGATTTTTTTCTGAAGAATCAATTAGTAAAACACCCAAAGAACAGTCTCAAACTTTAATTCCTCAGAATTTGGCTCCTTTAATAGATATTTTTGTAAATGATGCATTTGCAGCTGCACATAGGTCTCAACCCTCATTAGTTGGTTTTACTCCTATTCTTCCCTCTGCTGCAGGTCGACTTATGGAAAAAGAGCTAAAAATTATTCAAAATGCTATTGATAATGTTGAACATCCTTGTGTTTTTGTTCTTGGGGGGATGAAATCTGATGATTCTATTGATGTTATGGAAAATGTTCTAAAGAATGGAACTGCTGATTATGTCTTAACATCTGGTTTGGTAGCTAATATTCTCCTTTTAGCCGCAGGTTATGATATTGGCAAAATAAATAAAAAATTTATTAAAGATAGGGGCTACTGTTATTTAGTCAAAAAATCTAAAAAACTACTTAAAAATTATGAATCTAAAATAGTATATCCTAAAGATGTTGCTGTTGAAAATAAGCAAGGTCTAAGAGAAGATGTTTCGGTTGAAAATATTCCTAATCTTTCTATTTTTGATATAGGAATCGAATCAATTAAAGAATATGCAAAAATAATAAGAAGTGCTAAAACTATTTTTGCCAATGGTCCTGCAGGAGTTTTTGAAGAGCCAAAATTTGCAATGGGTACTGAAGATATTTTAAATGCTATAGCTAATTCTAAAGGATTTTCTATAATTGGTGGAGGTCATATTGCAGCTGCAACTACTGCTATGGGATTTCAAAATGATGTAAACCATATTAGTAGTGGTGGTGGTGCTTGTATAAATCTTTTATCTGGGAAAAATCTAGTTGCAGTTCAAGCTTTAATTGAATCTGCTAAAAAATAAATTCTTAATTTATTTAGATATAATTATGATTATTGTTATAATTTAATCAAATGATAAAATTATACTATATTTTTAATTATTATATTTTTAATTATTATATTTTCAATTTACATTTTTAATTATTATATTTTTAATTATTATATTTTCAATTTATATTTTTAATTTATAATTTAATTTTCTTGATTTAAATTTATAATTTAATTAGATAGTTTTTGACAATTTTAAAAATTATAATATATTAAACTTATTTTTTAAATTTTCAGCTGATTTTTTAGGATTATTACTATTCATAATGGCTGAAACAACGGAAATTCCTTTAATTTTAGTTTTTTGTAGTGAATTAAGATTATTCTCATTTAATCCTCCAATAGCAACAACCGGAATGTTAATATTATTCACAATTTCTTTAAGATATTCTATACTTATACAGTCTGCTGTTTTTGTTTCTGTTGGAAAAATAGCTCCACTTCCAATATAATCTGCCCCATTTTTTTCAGCTATTTTTGCTTTTGGAACTGTAGCTGCAGATACTCCTAATATTTTATCATTTCCAATTATATTTCTTACTATGTCTGCCGGCATATCACTTTGACCTACATGGACTCCTTCAGCATCTATAGCTATTGCAATATCTAATCTATCATTTATAATTAGTGGAATATCATATTTTGAAGTTAAATTTTTAAGTTTTAATGCAATATCATAAAATTTTCCAGTTGGAGCATCTTTCTCTCTTAATTGCACAACAGTAACTCCTCCTAAAATAGCTTCTTCAACAATATTCAAAAATTCTTCTTCTGTATGCCTATATCTATTTGTAACAAGATATAATGAGTAATCTATATTGTTCATATTAATACTCCTTAATAAATTCAAATTTTTTATAATAATATTAAATAAATTAAAACATGATTATTATTGAATGTAAAATAAATAATATAAATTGATAAAAATATATAAGGATTATAATTATCTTTTAATGGCTTTTAATCGAGTATTTCATACAATTTTATGTTTTCTTTAATAGTTTTTTCATCTAAATTGTATAAATTATCTATTAATCTTACTCTAAAAGTTCCAGTTCCACATTTTTCTTTCTTTACTGACTGTCCAGCTATTTCACCAGCTATTCCCATAGCTATTGTCCCACTCAATCCTCCAATAAAAGGATCATTAGCTCCACAAAAAGTTCCAACAATTGAAGTAAGCATACAACCACTTCCAGTTATTTTTGGCATTAATTCATCACCATTTTCACAGGCATATGTTATTTTTCCATTTGAAATTATATCTATGGCTCCACTAGCTATAATAACAGTATCTAATTTTTTTGCCAATGCTTTCACAATTATTCCATTATCCTTTAAGTTGTTTTTAGTTATTTCATCATCTTCTGAAACATCTACTCCTTTACTTTTAGCTTTAATTGTAGATAATATTTCTTCTAATTTTATTAATCTTGCTATAGCTTTTATTTCAGACATATTTCCTCTAATAACAGATATTTTTGATTTATTTATTAATTCAAGTACTAGATTATTTCTAAGGTTTGTTACTCCTACTGCAACAGGATCTAAAACAATAGGTGTATTAGTTTCTTTTCCATGTTTACTTCCAATAATCATTGCTTCAACTTGACTCTGGCTCATTTTACCTATATTTATAACTAAAGCATTTGCTATTTCAACAAATTCTTTAACTTCTTCAGGGTCATCTGCCATCATAGGTGATCCTCCAATGGCTAAAACTGCATTTGCACAATCATTAATTGTAACATAATTGGTTATACAGTGTGTAAGAGGATTGATATCTTTTACATTTTTTAATGCTTTTATGGATTCTTTTATAATTTTAGAGTTAGTTTCAGTCATTTAAACCACATATTATTTATTAAATCTTTAAGAAATATTGTTATTGGTAAATTACTATTGTTATGCTATAATTGTTCTTTTTGTTTTATTATTAATAAATTTTTAGAGAATATTTTTAATAAAAATCATTATTTTTATATCCTTATTTTTATTTATTATATTTTTTATATAAATTATCATTCACAATTAGATATAATTTTTTATTAGCTAGATTATACTTTTAGTTAAACTATCCTTTTTCTCTTTTGCCCTATTTTTCCTCTTTATATAGTTTAATATCTTTATAAAGTTTAGTATCTTCATATAATTTAACAATATTATTAATAATAATATTTATATGGGACTTCAACAAAATTATTATTATTATAGTCATTTTAGAAATGAATATGAGTTTTGGTAATAAATATTTAATTTTTATAATGTTAAATAAAAAGTTTGGAGGTATTAATTTAGAAAAGTATTTAAACTAAAATATACTAAAAGAGTGATGTTGCATCATTAGGTGTTCTGAATATGTGCCTCGGTAGCTCAGTCTGGTGGAGCGCGAGACTTGTAATCTCGTGGTCGCGGGTTCAATTCCCGTCCGGGGCTTTTAAAACTAGTTATATGTAATTTTAATTTCTAATATATGTATTTTTTGTCGATATCCTGTTTAAAGTGATTTAATACTTTGATATGTGATTTTAGATTTTTCATTTATATCTATTATGAATTTTTGTTTCAATAGATTCCTATAATGGATTTTAAAAATACTAATTATTGATAATATTGATTATAACTTTAATATTATAATCAAAATAATATTATGTGTAAAATTTTATTGTGTTAAATATAAAATCTTGTTGTGGAATTTTTCAAATATGAAAAAGTATATATATGATTAAATTTAACATAGTATAATGTGCTGTGTGGTTGAGATTTGATTTCTAAAATTCAAACACAATAGCTTAACATATTCAATAGATTAAATTAAGTAAATTTGGGACCATAGGGTAGCTTGGTCGATCCTTTGGGCTTTGGGAGCCTGAGACTCCGGTTCAAATCCGGGTGGTCCCATCATTAATACCCGCCTTAGCTCAATTTGGCAGAGCGTTGGACTGTAGATCCAAATGTTGCTGGTTCAAGTCCGGCAGGCGGGATTTTATATTATGGTTTCAAAAATTAAGTCAAATATAAAAATTCAGATTTAATATAAATTAACAATTAAATAAATTAGGATATTTTATTTGAAATTTATATAAAATCAAAAGCTTTATATATAAGTAATTTTATAACTAATTATGTGTCGATTGTACTAATTAAATTTTAAAATTTAATTTTTGATAATTATAATTGATTTTATTGACCTTTAGTGTTCTAATTGTTATTATAATAATTTCACTAAGTTTTCAAGCATTCATAATAGTTAAATATTATTATAACAGCTAAATATTTATATAGTATGAAATATTATATAATATTAAGTATAATAAATTTAAAATCCCTGCCCTGGTGGTGTAGGGGCTATCATGTGGGCCTGTCGAGCCCGCGACTCGGGTTCAAATCCCGGCCAGGGCGTTTAAATATATATTTAAAGTATTAATAAAATACATTATATATATTTAGTATATTTGAGATGATATATGCATTAAAATCTTAACCTATATATTTATATATCTTAAATAATTATAAATAATAATTTAGGTATTGATTTTTTGCGTTGTTAAATTAATATTGCATATATTTGAGAAAGTATATTTAAATATAAATTATTTGCATATCAACCAGGGCCCGTAGCTCAGTCTGGCAGAGCGCTTGGCTTTTAACCAAGCGGCCGCGGGTTCAATTCCCGTCGGGCCCGTTCTAATTTTATATTTAAATTTTCTTATCCGGAGGAAATATTGTGAGTAAAGATATTCTAATACATGAACTTGTTCCAAGTCATGCTATTTTATCTAAACCAGAAATAGAAAAAATTTTTAAAGATCTTGATTTTGAAATAGAACATCTTCCTAGAATTAAAACAACTGATCCTGTAGTCAAATCTATTGATGCTAAAAAGGGAGATATTTTAGAAATTACACGTGATAGTCCTACTGCTGGAACTTTTGTTACTTATAGATTAGTAGATTAACATATAGCTTATTTGATTAATCCTCATTTTACTAAACTATTCTATAAACTTATTTTAATTAAGTATCATTTAATTTTCAGTGGGTTTATATTCTTGTGGTTTTATATTCAATCTAGTTATTATGATATAAAACGAGTAAAATTAGGAATATATAGATTGAAATTTTATTAATTCAATTTTCTCAATTAAATAGAATAACTCATTTAAAATAGAGCAATCAAATAATATATTCAATTAATCAATGAAGTAATTAGATATAAAATTTAGATATTTATAAAATTTAGATATTTATAAAATTTAGATTTAATGAATTTATATTTTGAATAAATTCTAATACTTTTATTAAAGAATAAAACTTGTTGAAGTAATTTATTATTTATGAAATTATAATTATTTTTGATAATTGAAATCTAAGCATTTTTTCTTATAATATTTTAAAATTTGTGATATAGGTTATAATATTATTTATAATATAATTTTTGTTTTAATTATATTCTAAATTTATAATTATATTTTATAGATTTATATATTATCAAAAAGATATAATATATAATTATATATTAAATATGTAATGCTTATAAATAATAGAATAATATGTTTAAAAATAATAGATACATTATGGTTAAACCTTTATGAGAATCTAATATATCATTTGGCAATATTTATTAAATTCTATATTTTTTATTTTAATGAATTTGATATCGTAAATGGATATCTGAACTTAAATAATAGCAAATTATGGCTTTTATATGTAGCAGGAAGTTGAAGAATTATTATTATTAAATCTTTAAGACTAAAACTACTCAGATAATTTAAATAGTTATTGGACAAATAGAATTTAGTAACGATTGGGGATTTGTTTTTTCTTTTGATTTATAATTTTTGTAAATCTATAATTTCAACTATAAAATTAACATTCAAACTTATAAAAAAATAATTATTATAAATATTCAATTTGTAATAAATTTGATTTTTTATATAATTATTTTAATAATTATAATATATATTTTAATAATTATTATTATAACATTTTATATTAATATAGACTTTATCTGGAGGAAGTCCATGAAAAATAATACATGGGGATTGGTAGACGCATTTTTTGATAAATATGATTTGGTTGATCATCATATCAAATCATATAATGACTTTGTAAATAATCGTATACAAAATATAATTGATATAACTGAGCCTATTACTCTTGAACAAGGAGAATATACTCTTAAAACAGGCAAAATTGAGATTCAAAAGCCATTTACTAAAGAAGCAGATGGTTCTAAGAGTTTAATTTATCCTACTGAAGCAAGACTCAGAAATTTAACTTATTCTGCACATATGTATTTAGAAATGGCATTAGATCATGGGGAAGAAGAAAATCCTCTTGAAAAAGTTTACATTGGTGAACTTCCTTTAATGCTAAAATCTGACGTTTGCCATTTAAATGGTTTGGATAAGGATGAACTTTTAGTTAAAGGTGAAGACCCACAAGATCCTGGTGGTTATTTCATTGTTAATGGTTCTGAAAGAGCTGTTGTTACAATGGAGGAAATAGCTCCAAATAAAATTATATTGGAACGTATTGGTGAAGTGGAAGACAGGCGTGCTAAAGCTATTGTTACTTCTATTAAAAGTGGTTTCAGAGCAAGAATTTCTCTTGAATATAGGAAACCAAGAAAAAGTGGGGTATTTTTAAGGATATCTTTCCCATATGTTCCTGGTGAAATTCCTCTTGTAATATTACTTAGGGCATTAGGACTTTCTACTGATGAAGAGATTATTACTGCTATTTCTGATGACTTTAATTTTCAGATGGTTGTAGCTGATGATATACAAGTTTCAGAAGCAGCATTAAAACTTGATTCAAAAGAGATGGAAGGTCTTAATAAAGAAGAAAGAGAAGAATACCTTCAAAAAGCAGCAGTTAAATATATTGGTAATCGTGTTGCAAAAGGTATGACTGAAGAATATCGTATCAAACGTGCTGAAGATGTTATTGATAGATATTTACTTCCACACATGGGTGTAGAAGGGAATAGAAGAGGAGATAAAGCTACTTATCTTGCTGAAATGTGTGAAATGTTACTTCAAGTAATATATGAAATGAGAGAACCTCATGATAAGGATCATTATACTAATAAAAGGCTTCGTGTTTCTGGAGATCTAATGGAAGATTTATTCCGTGTTGCATTTACAAGTCTTACAAGAGATATGAGTTATCAACTTGAAAGAAGTATTTCTAGAGGTAAAGAACCTTCAATTAAACAAGCGGTAAGATCCGATGTTTTAACTGAAAATATTAAGCATGCTATTGCAACTGGTAATTGGGTTGGTGGAAGAGCTGGTGTAAGCCAATTACTTGATAGAACTAGTTATATGGGAACACTTTCTCACCTTAGGAGAGTTGTTTCACCATTAAGTAGAAGTCAACCGCATTTTGAAGCTAGGGATTTGCATCCAACTCAATTTGGTAAAATTTGTCCTAATGAAACTCCAGAGGGTCCTAATTGTGGTTTAGTAAAGAATTTAGCTCTTATGTGTAAAATTTCTGAAGGTTCTGATTCAGAAGAAATTAAAACAGTAATTAGAGAAATGGGTATTTTGGAGTAAAATTAAATTAATATTCGTATATTACTTCTTGATTACGATTGTTAAAAATTATTCAATGTTATATTTAAACAGTTATTTTATTTTTTTGGAGGAGTTAGGTGACTAAAGCAAAGATTTATATAAATGGGGAATTAGTCGGAAATTGTGAAGATCCTGAAAATTTCGTCACTGAAATGAGAGAAAAAAGAAGGTCTGGTGAAGTTTCTGATGAAATGAATATTACTTATTATGATGAAACTGATGAGATATATATATTTAATGATCCTGGAAGAGCTAGAAGGCCACTTATTATAGTTAAAAATGGGGTTCCTTTGCTTAAAGATGAACATATTGAAAAAATAGCTCATGGTGAACTTAAATGGGATGAAATTATAAATTCTGGAGTTATTGAGTATCTTGATGCTGAGGAAGAAGAAAACTCATATATTGCAATGGGATTGAATTATTTAAATGAAGATCATACTCATTTAGAAATAGATCCTTCTACTATGTTAGGTATTTGTGCAGGAATTATTCCGTTTTCTGATCATAATTCTTCTCCAAGAAATACTATGGAAGCAGGTATGACAAAACAAGCATTAGGTTTATATGTATCTAATTACGGATTGCGTACTGATACTAGGGCACATCTTTTACATCACCCTCAAACTCCTTTAGTTAAAACACGTATTATAGATGCAACTAATTATGATAAAAGACCTTCTGGACAGAATTTTGTAGTAGCGGTAATGTCTTTTGAAGGATACAATATGGAAGATTCATTGATTTTAAACAAATCCTCTTTAGAAAGAGGAATGTCAAGATCTTCATTCTTTAGATCTTATGAAGCTTCTGAAAGAAGATATCCTGGTGGACAAGAGGATAAATTTGAAGTTCCTGAAAAAGGTGTACGGGGGTACCGTTCTGAAGAAGCTTACCGTCACTTAGATGATGATGGTATTGTTAATCCAGAGTCTTATGTTGAGTCTGGGGATGTTTTAATTGGTAAAACTTCTCCTCCAAGGTTTTTAGAAGAAATCGACGAATTTGGTACTGTAGCTGAAAGAAGAAGAGAAACCTCTGTTACTGTTAGGCATGGTGAGAAAGGTATAGTTGATGCAGTGCTTCTTACAGAAACTGTAGAAGGAAGCAAATTAGCAAAAATAAGAGTTAGGGATACTAGGCAACCTGAATTTGGGGATAAATTTGCTTCAAGACATGGTCAGAAAGGTGTTGTGGGCCTTATATTATCTCAAGAAGATGTCCCTTTTACAGAAGAGGGTGTTGTACCAGATTTAATAGTTAATCCTCATGCTATTCCTTCAAGAATGTCTGTTGGTCAGGTAATCGAAATGGTTGCAGGTAAAGCTGGATGTATGGAAGGAACAAGGGTTGATGGAACTCCATTTAACGAAGATTTAGAAGCAGAATTAAAAGAATCTTTAAAAGCAAATGGTTTTGAATCAGCTGGATGTGAGTCTTTGTATAATGGTATGAATGGAGAAAGAATAGAAGCTGAAATATTTGTTGGGGTAGCTTTCTACCAAAAACTTCACCATATGACTACTGACAAAGTTTATGCTCGTTCAAGAGGTCCTGTACAAGTTCTTACACGTCAACCTACTGAAGGTAGGGCACGTGAAGGTGGTTTAAGATTTGGAGAAATGGAAAGAGATTGTTTAATTGCTCATGGTGCTGCTTTAGCACTTAAAGAAAGACTTTTAGATGAGTCTGATAAATATGAGGCAATCATATGTGGAGATTGTGGAATGATTTCTGTTTATGATAAAATTAGAGATAAAAAATATTGCCCTATTTGTGGTGATGTTGATTCTTATCCGGTTGAAATCTCTTATGCATTTAAATTGCTATTAGATGAGCTTAAAAGTTTATGTATTTTCCCTAAACTAGTTTTAGAGGATAAAGCATAAATATTATTTATTATATTATTACTCTTATTAGTTTAGCTTACTAATTAATCGTAAATTATTAAATAATCATAGATTATTGATTATTATGAATTATTGAATTATTGAATTAGGAATTATTGAATTAGGAATTTTTAAGGAGCCAATATTTTGAAAGGAATAATAAAACAGATTTCTCAAATTAACTTTGGGCTTATGTCTCCAGAGGATATTAGAAAAATGTCTGTTACTAAGATTGAAACTCCAGATACCTATGATGAAGATGGATACCCTATTGAAAATGGATTAATGGATCCTCATTTAGGTGTTATTGATCCAAGTTTAAGGTGCCGTGCTTGTGGGGCTAAAGGTGGAGAATGTCAAGGGCATTTTGGTAGTATAGATTTAGCAAGACCTGTAATCCATGTAGGATTTGGAGATACTATTCACAAAATTTTAAGGTCAACATGTAACTCTTGTGGTCGTGTTCTTTTAACTGATACTGAAATTGAAGATTATAGGACAAAGATTGATGCTTTAAAAGAAAATGATGAAAGCATTAATGATATTATTAAAGAAATTTATTCTACTGCTAGAAGAGATAAATGTCCTCATTGTGATGAAGAACAAGAAGATATTAAAATTGATAAGCCAATTTCCATAATTGAGGGAGATTACAAATTAACTCCGAGTGAAGTAAGGGAAAAACTTGAAAAAATTACTGATTCGGATGCTTATATTTTAGGAGTTAATCCTGAAGTTGCTAGGCCAGAGTGGATGGTTTTAACTGTTTTACCTGTTCCTCCCGTCACTGTAAGGCCTTCAATAACTCTTGAAACTGGTGAGCGTTCTGAGGATGATTTAACTCACAAACTTGTTGATATTCTTAGAATTAATCAAAGATTAGTCGAAAATATGGAAGCTGGTGCTCCACAACTTATTGTAGAAGATTTATGGGAATTATTACAATACCATGTAACAACTTATTTTGATAATGAGGCATCTGGTGTTCCTCCAGCAAGACATAGATCTGGAAGACCACTTAAAACATTAGCTCAAAGACTTAAAGGAAAAGAAGGTAGGTTTAGGAGCAATCTTTCTGGTAAAAGGGTTAACTTTTCTGCACGTACTGTAATTTCACCTGATCCAAATATTAGTATTAATGAAGTTGGAGTTCCTGAGATGATAGCTAAAGAGGTTACCGTTCCAGTCCATGTTAATGAATGGAATATGAAACAAATGAAAGAACATATTAAAAATGGACCTAATGTTCATCCTGGTGCTAACTATGCTATTAGGCTTGATGGTAGGAAAATTAGGGTTCTTGACGAAACAAAAGAAGCAATACTTGAAATGTTAGAACCTGGATTTGTTATTGAGCGTCATTTAAAAGATGGAGACATTGTTTTATTCAATCGTCAACCTTCTCTTCATAGAATGTCAATGATGGCTCATGAAGTTAAAGTTTTACCCTATAAAACATTCAGGCTTAATTTATGTGTATGTCCTCCTTACAATGCTGATTTTGATGGGGATGAAATGAATATGCATGTTTTCCAGACAGATGAGTCTAGAGCTGAGGCTAAATCTCTTATGAGGGTTCAAGAACATATATTATCTCCTAGATTTGGTGGTCCGATTATTGGTGCTATACATGATCATATTTCTGGAGCATATTTACTTACAAGAACTGGTTCTGAATTTACTGAAGAACAAGCATTTCAAATTATAAGAAAGGCTAAACTTCCAATTCCAAAAAGAAAGAATCGTGATTGGTCTGGAAAAGAGTTATTTAGTTTATTACTTCCTGAAAACCTTAATATGCAATATAAAGCAGAAATTTGTAAAAAATGTGATGAATGTATGCTTAAAGATTGTGAATATGATGCTTATGTTGTTATTGAGGATGGACAACTTATTACTGGAGCAATGGATGAAAAAGCTTATGGTTCTTTTTCTGGTAAAATATTAGATACCATAATGAAAGAATATGGGTCAGATGAAGCTAGAAAATTCCTTGATGCATCTACTGATCTTGCTATTTCGGGTATTATGAAAACAGGTATTACTACAAGTACTAATGATGAAGAGATTCCCGAAGAAGCTAAGGAAAGAATTGAAGCCCATCTTCACAGTGCAGAACAAAGAGTAGATAAATTAGTTGAAGCTTATGAAAATGAAGAACTTGAAGCACTTCCTGGAAGAAGCTTAGAAGAAACACTTGAAATGAAAATTATGCAAGTTCTTGGTGAAGCAAGAGACAAATCTGGTGAAATTGCTGAAAGTTACTTTGGAATGGATAATCATTCTGTTATAATGGCAACTACTGGAGCAAGGGCTTCTATGCTTAATTTAACTCAGATTACTGCTTGTGTTGGCCAACAGTCTGTTCGTGGTGGTCGTATTGATAGGGGATATATAGAAAGAACTTTACCTCATTTTAGAAAAAATGAACTTGGTGCAAAAGCAAGAGGTTTTGTTCACTCAAGTTATAAAGAGGGACTTGACCCAATTGAATTTTTCTTCCATGCTATGGGGGGAAGAGAAGGTTTAGTTGATACAGCTATACGTACTGCACAAAGTGGTTACATGCAAAGAAGGCTTGTTAATGCTCTTCAAGATCTTAATGTAAGAGAAAATGGATTAGTCACTGATAATAGGGGAATGGTTATTCAAACAATGTTCGGTGAAGATGGTGTAGATCCTGCTAAAAGTGATTATGGTAAAGCTGCAGATTTAGACAAAATCATTGATGAAATGAGGGTTAAATAATTTAGCTATTGATTTATTAGTGTTTAATTAGGTGATTTTTGTGGAAGAAATGGGAATTGACAAAAAAATAATTGAAAAGGTAGAGAAGGTAGCTAAAAAGAAAAAAGCAGACTTTCCAGAAAGTTATATCAATGATATTGCTGAAGCATATATTAGGCGAGAACTTACAGATTCTGAACTTGAAAAACTTATTGTAAAGGTTAAAAAAGCCTATGATCGAGCTAGAGTTGAAGCTGGAGAGGCAGTTGGTACAGTTGCTGCTCAATCTGTTGGTGAACCAGGTACTCAGATGACTATGCGTACTTTTCACTATGCGGGTGTAGCAGAATTAAATGTTACTTTAGGTCTTCCAAGACTAATTGAAATTGTAGATGCAAGAAAGAAAATCTCAACTCCAACTATGGCTATTTATTTTGATGAAGACCATAGAGATGATGAGGAATTTGTTAAGAAATTAGCTAACCGTATTGGTAAAAGCACATTAAATGATATTTTAAAAGATTTTTATATTAATTATGCCGAAATGAAAGTTGAAGCTGTACTTGATAAAGAAAAAATTGAAGATAAAAGGCTTGACTTAGAAGAAATTTTGGCTAATATTGAAAAAGCATTTAAAAAAGCTAATATAAAAGAAGATGTCATTGTTTTTGAACCTCCAAAACAAACTATAAGAGAACTTAGACTTCTTGCAGATAAAGTCCGTGATTTACAAATAAGTGGTATTAAGAATATTGGTAAAGTAATTATAAGAAGGGAGGATGAATGGATTATCCATACCGAAGGTTCAAATCTTGGAGATATTCTTAAAATTGATGGTGTAGATGGAGTTAGAACCACCACAAATGATATTCATGAAATTGAAACTGTTTTAGGTATTGAAGCTGCTCGTAATTCTATTATTAATGAAGCTCTTCGTACTCTTGAAGAACAGGGTCTTAGTGTTGATGTTAGACACATTATGTTAGTAGCTGATATGATGACTTCTGAAGGAATAGTTCGTTCTATTGGACGTCATGGTATTAGTGGTGAAAAAGCAAGTGTTCTTGCTCGTGCAGCATTCGAAGAAACCGGTAAACATCTCCTACGTGCAAGTATACGTGGAGAAATTGATAAATTGACTGGTATCATCGAAAACATTATCATTGGACAACCTATACCCCTCGGTACCGGTTCAGTCGGTGTCGTCATGAAACCAAATAAATCTAAGAAATAATAAAGGAGGCAGATGATGGACGTAGATAGAGGAATTAGAGTAGCAGTTGACACAGGTGATGTCACTTTAGGCTCTGAAAAATCAATTCAATCTTTGAAGTTAGGAAAAGGACAGCTCGTAATTGTTGCTGAAAATAGTCCTAATGAAATTTTAGAAGATGTAGGATATTATTCAAAACTTTCAGAAATTCCAGTTCACACTTTTAATGGAACAAGTGTAGAATTAGGTTCTGTTTGCGGTAAACCTTTTACTGTGGCTACATTAGTCATAAACGATCCAGGAGATTCTACTATATTAGAAATAATATCTAAGTAGGGGTAGATTTTTGTGTCTATTAAATTTAATGCAAATGAAATAAGATACATAGCTCTATTTGAGAGTATGACTGGAGCAATGGTTAAAGATTGTATCATTGATGAAGATAATGGTAAAGTTACTTTTGTTGTTAAAAATGGTGATATGGGTTTAGCTATTGGTAAAGGTGGAAGTACTGTTACAAAAGTTCAAAAGGCTGTTGATAAGGGTGTTGAAATAATAGAACATTCTGAGGATGTAACTGAATTTATAAAAAACATCATGGCTCCTGCTGAATTAAAATCTATAAAAGTACTTCAAAAAGAAAATAAAGAAAAAGTAGCTACTGTAGTTGCTGATTCTACAAATAAAAGAATTGCCATTGGTAAAAATGGTCATAATATTGAAAGAGCTAAATTGTTAGCTAAAAGACAGCACAATATTAGCAGCATCATTTTAAAATGATGCTTTCAATATTATTTTTAATATTCTTATAAAAGATAGTTTATATTTACAAAATTATTTTATTAAAAAAAAAATTATTCTAAATATTTATTCGAGATATAAAACTAATTATTTTGTTTTATGGGATATTTTCATATAATTGACATTTCTGTATAATATTTATACCATTGAGTATTGATATTAAATTATTGATTTGAATAATTAAATATAAATTTTAGAAATAATACATAAGGTTTATAAAGGTTATAATTAATATATTTTTATAATAGATATAGTTAAAAAAATATAGTAATAAGTTAAATTTTTTCCATCTTAATATATCTCAAAAGACTAAAAAAGATTTAGACTGTAGCTATTGTGTGCCAAATGTTACAGATCATACTTAATTACATATTAATAAGAAGTATCCTTTGAGATTTTTTCTAAATCTTGTTGGATTTATTTTATAATCTATTATATGGATAAACATCATTGATATTTGATATATTTTAAGATTTAATTCTTATTTTTTAAATTCAATGTTTTTCGTCTGTAAGCTATTTACATAGCCAGAGGCATCGTTATTTATCTGTGTATATCTATTAATTTGAATCTAATATAAACATATTATAATTAAATAATATTTAAATATTATCTTAATGAAATCCTAGGATTCAATAATAGAATTGAGTAATATTAGAATATTATTTTCCTTAAATATTAGGATTTAATAATAGAGTTAAATAAAATATTAGATTGTTATGTTTAAAAATTATATATTATTAAAAATAATGAGTTAAAAATTAAAGAGGAATTATTTATGCCAGGACTTTTTGCTGCAAAAAAGCTTAAAAAAAATAGACAGAACTTTAAGTGGAAAGATGTGGACTACAAAAGGAAAGCTTTACGTTTAGATGTGAAAGCAGACCCTCTTGAAGGAGCACCACAAGCTAGAGGAATTGTTATAGAAAAAGTAGGAATTGAGGCTAAACAGCCTAACTCTGCTATAAGAAAATGTGTTCGTGTTCAATTAATTAAAAATGGTAAACAATTAACTGCATTTGCACCAGGTGATGGAGCTATAGGTTTTATCGATGAGCATGATGAAGTCATGATTGAAGGAATCGGTGGACCTTCTGGAAGATCCATGGGGGATATTCCAGGTGTTCGTTGGAAAGTAAGTAAAGTTAACAATGTTTCTTTAGAACAGATGGTTATTGGTAAAATTGAAAAACCAGTAAGATAATGCTAACGGGGTAATTTAATGAGTCAAGTTTTTGAAAAATGGGACCTAAAAGAAATTAAAATCGAAGATTTAGGTTTAATTAATTATATATGCTTAGATGAAACTTTAGTTCCTCATACATTAGGCAGGCATGTTAGAAGACAATTTGCCAAGTCTAAAGTTTCAATTGTTGAAAGATTAATGAATAAAATAATGAGAACTGAAAGAAATTCTGGGAAGAAGAATAAAGCTTATAATATTGTTAAAGAATCTTTTGAAATTATAAATAAAAGAACTAAACAAAATCCTATTCAGATTCTTGTTAAAGCAGTAGAAAATACTTCTCCTCGTGAAGAAACTACAAGAATTAAATATGGTGGGATTGGTTACCAAGTAGCTGTTGATATAGCACCACAAAGAAGAGTGGATCTTTCTTTAGGATTTTTAACAAAAGGAACTTTACAATCTGCTTTTAAAAATAAAAGATCAGTAGCTGAATGTTTGGCTGATGAATTAATTCTTGCTTCTGAACATGATACAAGAAGTTTTGCTATTGGTAAAAAAGAAGAGAAAGAAAGAGTAGCTAGGGCTGCACACTAATTAATTTATTTTAATTAATATTATTATAATTAATTTTATTATAATTAATTTTATTTTAATTATATTATTATAATTAATTTTATTTTAATTATATTATTATTTTAATTAAATTTATTTTAATTAATTATTTTTAATCAAATCTAATTAAATATTATATTTAGGTGATTGTTGTGAGTAGACGTAATAAAATGATTGAAAAAATTAAGGAATTAATGTATCAGCCTAAATTTATCAGAAATATTGGAATTGTGGCTCACATTGACCATGGTAAAACTACTTTATCTGATAACTTGCTTGCAGGGGCTGGAATGATTTCTGAAGAGCTAGCAGGTGATGCAAGAAGTCTTGATTTTGATGAACAGGAATCAGCAAGAGGTATCACTATAGATGCTGCAAGTGTTTCTATGGTTCATAAATTTGATAATAATGATTATTTAATCAACTTAATTGATACTCCTGGGCATGTTGATTTTGGGGGAGATGTTACACGTGCAATGAGGGCTGTAGATGGTGCAGTTGTTGTTGTTTGTGCTGTTGAAGGTATTATGCCTCAAACCGAAACTGTTTTTAGACAGGCTTTAAAAGAAAATGTTAGACCTGTTTTATTTATTAATAAAGTTGATAGATTAATAAATGAATTAAAACTTGAACCAGAAGAACTTCAAAATAGATTCCTTAAAATAATAGCTGAAGCAAATAAACTCATTAAAGGAATGGCTCCTGAAGATAAGAAAGAAAAATGGAAAGTTGATGTTACTGATGGTAGTGTTGCTTTTGGGTCTGCTTATCATAATTGGGCTATTAATATTCCTATCATGCAGAAATCTGGAATTAACTTTAAAGATATTATAGATTACTGTAATGAAGAAAGGCAAAAAGAATTAGCACAAAAAGTACCAATTACTGAAGTTTTGCTTGGTATGGTTGTTGAGCATTTGCCAAGTCCATTAGTTTCACAAGCATATAGGGTTCCAACTATTTGGGATGGGGATATTGAAACTGAAGAAGGTCAAGCAATGATTAAAACTGATTCAGAAGGTCCTTTAGCTGTTATGGTTACAAATGTTAGTATTGATAAACATGCTGGTGAGATTGCAACTGGAAGAGTATATGGTGGAACTATTGAAAAAGGTAGTGAAATATTCCTTGTAGGTTCTCATGCTAAAGCAAGAACTCAACAGGTTGGAGTATTCTTCGGTGCAGAAAGGGTTAATACTGATAAAGTTCCTGCAGGTAATATTGTTGCAATAACTGGTGCTAAAGGCGCTATTGCTGGTGAAACTATTTGTGATATGGATAAAAAGATAAAAGAGTTCGAAGGCATAGAACACATATCTGAACCTGTTGTCACAGTAGCTGTTGAAGCTAAAAACACTAAAGATCTTCCTAAATTGATTGAAGTTTTAAGACAAGTTTCTAAAGAAGATCCTACTGTTCATGTAAATATTAATGAGGAAACTGGTCAGCATTTAATTTCTGGTATGGGTGAACTCCACTTAGAAATTATCACTTACAGAATTAATGAGAAAGGTGTTGAAATAGAAACTTCTGAACCTATCGTTGTTTACAGAGAAACTGTAGCTGGAAAAATTGATACTCCAGTTGAAGGTAAATCTCCTAACAAACATAACAGATTTTATATTACTGTTGAACCTTTAGAACAGTCTGTATATGATGCAATTGGTGAAGGAACTATTAAAGAAGGTAAAGTCAAAGGAAAAGAAATGGCTACAACCTTTATGGAAGCTGGTCTAGATAAAGAAGAAGCTCGTAGAGTTTGGGATGTCCATAATAGAAGTGTATTCCTTAATATGACTCGTGGTATCCAATACTTAGATGAAGTTAGAGAACTTTTAATTGAAGGTTTTGAATCAGCTTTAGATTCAGGACCAATAGCTAATGAAATAGCTATGGGAATGAAATTTAAACTTATGGATGCAAAACTTCACGAAGATGCAGTTCACAGAGGACCTGCTCAGGTTCTTCCTTCTATAAGAAAAGCAGTTTTCGCTGCAATCATGATGGCTCAACCTACTTTACTTGAACCAATTCAAAAGGTATTTATTAATACTCCTCAAGACTACATGGGTAATGCTACTCGTGAAATTCAAAACAGAAGGGGTCAAATTGTCGACATGGGGCAAGAAGGAGATATGGCTTCTGTCGAATCTAAAGTTCCTGTTGCTGAAATGTTTGGTTTTGCAGGGGATATTAGGTCTGCTACTGAAGGTAGATGTTTATGGTCTACTGAAAATGCAGGATTTGAAAGATTACCACAGGAATTACAAAAGCAGATTATTAGAGAAATAAGAGAAAGAAAAGGATTATCTCCTGAACCTTATGGTCCAGAGCATTACATTGGATAATCTTTAAATTTCTATTTTTATTTTTTAATATTAGTTCTATTTTTATATTTAGTTCTAATATTAATTAATTAAGATAGAAATGTTAATAATATAGAAATTTTAATATAAAATTTTAAATAATAAATTCTTTATAAAAAGATTTAATAATAAATTCTTTATAAAAAGATTTAATAATAAATTCTTTATAAAAAGATTTAATATAAATTTTGAGTATAAATTTATTTAATAAATATTAATAAAATATACTAAAAATAAAATATACTAAAAATTAATAAAATAAAACTAATGAAATTTTCAATATATATTGTTTTATTGATACTCATTATTTTATTATAAGGGGTAAGTTTTTATATAGGAAAGTTCAAATTTAATTAAGTTAAACTATTAACTTGAATTTATCTTAATAAAATCAACTAATAAAACTTTTATATTAATATTAAAAAAACTTAAAAATGTTAATAATAAATTATTATTTAAAAATGAGGTTTTTATTATGGCAAAAGCAAAAGAACATATAAATTTAGCATTTATTGGTCACGTTGACCACGGAAAATCAACTCTCGTAGGGCACGTTTTATTACAAGCTGGAGCAGTTGCTGAACAACAATTAGATGAAGGAGAAAACAAATTTAGATTTCTCATGGATAAACTCGGTGAAGAAAGAGAAAGAGGAGTAACTATCGATTTAGCTCATGCAAAGTTCGAAACTCCAAAATATGAATACACAATTGTGGATTGTCCAGGACACAGAGATTTCGTTAAAAACATGATTACTGGTGCTTCTCAAGCAGATGCTGCAGTATTAGTAGTGGATGTTGTTGATGGTGTTCAACCGCAAACTAAAGAACATATTTATTTATCCATGACTTTAGGAATTAGACAATTAATCATAGCAATTAATAAAATGGATCTTGTTGATTATGCAGAAGATAAATTTAATGCAGTCAAAGAGGAAGTTTCTGCATTGATTGCTGGTATTGGATTTAAACCTTCTGAAGTTCCTTTTATTCCTATTTCTGCATATGAAGGAGATAATATTTCTGAACCTAGTTCTAACACTCCTTGGTATAAAGGAAAAGCTTTAATACCATCTTTCGATGATTTCAAAGCTCCTGAAAAGCCAACTACCTTACCCTTAAGAGTACCTATTCAAGATGTTTATTCTATCACTGGTGTGGGGACTGTACCTGTTGGAAGAGTAGAAACTGGTGTAATGAAAAAAGGAGAAGATGTAATATTTGAACCTGCTGGAGCTTCTGGAGAAGTTAAATCTATCGAAATGCACCACGAAATGTTTGATCAAGCTGAACCTGGTGATAATGTTGGATTCAATGTTAGAGGCGTAGGTAAAAATGATATCCGAAGAGGGGATGTTGCTGGGCATATAAAAGATGCTCCAACTGTAGCTAAAGAATTTGATGCTCAAATAGTTGTTTTACAACACCCTGGTGTCATAACTGTTGGATACACTCCTGTATTCCATTGTCACACTTCTCAAGTTGCATGTACTTTCTTAGAATTAACCAAAAAATTAGATCCTAAGACTGGTCAAGTAGCAGAAGAAAATCCTGATTTCCTTAAAACAGGAGATGCTGCTATTGTAAAAGTTAAACCTACTAAACCTATGGTAATCGAAAACATTAAGACTATTCCTCATATGGGTAGATTTGCTATTAGGGATATGGGTCAAACTGTAGCTGCTGGTATGTGTATTAATATTGAACCTGCTAAATAATTATAATAATCAGCTATAATTTTATTATAGCTTTTATTATTCATTTTTATGGATTAATACCTTTTTATTTTTTTGGAGGGTGAAAATGCATCAAGCAAGAATTAAACTTACTGGGACTGACCCAAATAAACTCAACTTTGTCTGTGATCAACTTAAAAAGATTGCTGAAAGGACTGGTGTAGATCTTTCAGGTCCAATTCCATTACCAACTAAAAAATTAGTTGTTCCAACTAGAAAATCTCCTGATGGAGAAGGAAAAGCTACTTGGGAAAAATGGGAGTTAAGAATCCACAAAAGATTAGTTGGAATTGGAGCAGATGAAAGAGCAATGAGACAAGTAATGAAAGTCAATGTTCCAGATAATGTAAGTATTGAAATAGAGCTTAAAAGTTAATTTTAACTAATTTAGTTAATTGATATTCATCATTAAATAATTATTAACTAGTTAATTTTAAAACTTTTAATTTTTATTAAGTTTATTAGCTATATAATATAGTTATACTTTAATTTTATTAAAAATTCCTTAATTTTAATTTCTAATTAGAGGATTCTATCTTCTATTAACTTTTATTATTATGGATAATATTTTTTTATTTGCCGAGATAGCCTAGCCAGGTAAGGCGCAGGACTTGAGATCCTGTGGAGATTTTCTCCGCCTGGGTTCAAATCCCAGTCTCGGCGTTTTTTAGCTGATCACATGATTTTTTTCTCTATTTATTTTAATATGATTACTATTTTTTATTATTTATAATTTAATCCTTTAATTTGATATTTAAAATTTAATAATTACTCAAATATCTATTTAAATGGTTAATTCAATACTTTAATTTATTATTTCTTATTTTATTGGTTATTATTTCAATAATGAGTATCTATAGAATTTTTTAAAATCATTATTTATAATAAAAAATACTACTATTTTTATATTTTTTTATTATTTTTCTCAAAATTTCTTTATTTTTATTTTTTATCTAATTATTTTATTTTTAGTAAATTTTAATAGTTTCAATTAAAAATATTAAGCTATTAAGATTATTTATGAAAATAGAATAATTGATATAAATTATTAATAGAAATAAAATAAATAAAAATAGATTAATGTAAAATAAAATAATAATATATTGTTAAAAGAAATATTATAATTAATATAAATAATAAATAGATTAATGTAAAATAAAATAGTAATATATTGTTAAAAGAAATATTATAATTAATATAAATAATAAATAGATTAATG
>JADHEF010000046.1_pt1 | contig 149456 bp, 133 predicted proteins | sample 8952391 | NCBI WGS metagenome assembly JADHEF01 (sample SAMN16124439, study PRJNA663245) | bioreactor sludge metagenome | isolation source: sludge (nitrite) | place: India:Bengaluru | collected 2019-02-28 | reverse complement strand
GTGCCTGGAAAATTGCAACTTGCCGCGGCTGCACGACAAGTTGATCGGAGCATCCCAAGGAAAGTCCGGCAGCCAAAGCCGATCCACTATTGCGCGAAGCATTGGAGCAGGAAGACATCCGGCATTGGTTCGCCCATATGCCGTGGCGTCCAGGATTTTCACCGCTGCGTCATGCGCCAGCGTATGAGGACTACCTGTTCGACCAATGGGGCCGCGGCTGTTTCGATGCCTATTGGCAACAGTTGGGCATTTGCGCCGATCACTATCGCAGCAACATTCCCGATATTCCGGTGCTGCACATGTCGAGCTGGTATGACGCCTATGTCAGCTCAACCCTGGATAACTTTGCTGCCTTCGTCGCGAACGGTAAGGCACCACAACGACTCGTGATGGGCCCTTGGCTGCATGGCGACCGCAACATTAGCCACAGCGGCGATGCCGAGTTTGGCCCAGCCGCCGCTTTCGATGGGCAAGTGGCGCAGGATTGGCTGTCCTGTCGTATTGAGTGGTTTGTAAACCATCTGCAGCTACAGATCACTGCACCAGCCCAACAGGTGCAGGTATTCATGATGGGCGGTGGTAGTGGTCGCAAGCTTCAGGACACGCGAATAGATCATGGTGGTCAGTGGCTTGATGCACAGCAGTGGCCATTACCTGGCAGCCAGCGGTTGGATCTTTATCTTCATCCTGACGGTCAGTTGAGCAAAGGGGGGCCAGCGGCAACCGATGCTGCTTGCCACTTCCTCGCCGATCCATCTAATCCAGTACCGACCATCGGCGGCGCGCTGACTTCCGGCGCTCCTGTCTTCGAAGGCGGAGCGTTTGATCAGCGAGAAACACCACGCTTCTTCGGCGCGCGCGGAGATGGCAGTGCCATCTGCCAGCGCAGCGATGTGCTGTGTTTCGAAACTGAGCCGCTTGAAGCTGACCTTGCTGTCGCCGGTCCGGTAACGATCCAGCTGTGGGTCGAGACCGACGGCTTAGACACTGACTTTACCGCTAAGGTGGTCGACGTCTATCCGCCAAGCGATGACTTCCCAGAGGGGTATGCCATGAACATTACAGACGGCATCATTCGTTGCCGATACCGGGACAGCTGGAACGATCCGAAGCCGACGGTACCTGGGGAATGTTTCAAGGTGCAGATCGAACCGTTTGCAACCTGCAACCTGTTCAAGCGCGGTCACAGCTTGCGCCTTGAGATTGCCGGCAGCAATTTCCCACGGTTCGACGTAAACCCCAACAGCGGTGAGCCGGAAGGCTGCGCGAACAAAAAAAGGACTGCTCGAAATACCGTACATATGGGGGCTAAGCGGCCCTCCAGGATTCAGCTAACGGTCGTCCAAGCACCAGCTGGTAGCTGATAGCGGTATAGAGCTATCGCTTGGCAGCAGTTCTGGACAGCTGCCGAGCGCTGTCCCTGTAAACCAGTTTTTTTTACCTGTTAACCACTGTAGTTAACAGGTAAAAAAATAGGTTTACACGATGCTCACCTCTACCCGTTCGACACCAGCAAATCGCCTAGCTCTTCACGGGCCATATCCACTCGGTCCATCCTGCGATAGGGATGATCAACAGGCATTCGGATGAGGCTCTCGAACCAAGCCGGATCGAATTTGAGCACCTGCTTGTGAATGTGCTCAAGCTCACCTTTGCGAAGCTGGGACACTACAAACTCCATGCTCTCAACCAGGCCGGATTCCTCGTTATCCTTAGAGATCCGGTGGCGGATGAAACTCATCTTGAGATCGAAGTAGGGGCCTTTCATCCCAGGAAGGCTCTTCGCCTCCAGCCGGCCTTTGGTGCTGATTTCCGCCCCTGGCACTTGAGACTCTATCGCTTTCACAAGCTCAGCATTCCCACCTATCTTCTGGCCAAAGAGCCGAGTGGCGTCCGACATATAGGCGAAGATCCATGGCACGTTGCGTAGCGTCGCACCGGTATAGAGGTAGCCGCGCTCCCCTTTGTAACGCTGCAGCATGCCTCGCAAGGCTTTCTCCGAGAGCACCACCTGGGTTTCCTTCTCCAGGATGTAAACCACGCGGTCAAACTGTTCTATCAAAAGCCTGAGAATCTTCCGCGGTACGCCGTCAAAACCGGTTTTTCGGTCGGTCTTCTTGTGCTGACGGGGCTGGAAGTATGGGCAATCGTTACGGGCCTCTCCATCAAATGGAGCGATACCGCGAATGCTCTTCGTCGCGTGCTTTCCGAAGGGATTTTTTACGTTTGGGGGTAACTCATACAGCCCTACCAGCTGGACAGGGTTGTCGCATGCCGGGCACACCGCGAACTGAGCCAGCTTGCCCGCGCTTCCGGGCTGATACCACGGCTCCCTGCGGAAGGTCTCAGACTCGAACCGATCCTTGTCTATGGTTTTGCTTTCAGTGTCTTCAATGCGGAGCTTGTACACATCCATCTTTGCCAAAACCGTATCAATAGAGGGTTTATTGATCGTACCCAGCGAAGTTCGGTAGCAGGAAGGCCTATCTGCCCCTTAGGTGGTCACCCTCCGGTGGCAGGCCTTGCCAGAAGCATGGGATTACCCCGTAAGGAGTCTGTGAGCCCCAGAAACAACTAACCCCCTGGTGCGCAGTGCAGGTCTGGGACCCGCCCGAGGCGTGGAGGCTATTCTTGTAGAGAAAATAACACCTGCCACGGAACGGATCAGTTGGTAGGCAGACCAGCCGTCAGCTATGGCCCAGCACCGTCGATCAAGGCCGCTCAATCAGCAAATCGTCGTCTTCTATGGCGTCTCCAAAACTGAACCAGTCGTGCAGGCTGTAATGCACGAAGTCTTCATCCTCCGCATCGAGCATAGTGAAATTCTGCAATACCGTGACATCCGCCCCCGAAGTACAGCCCCTCGTTGAGGTTTACGAAATGCTCCAGCAATTCGTTCAGCTGATCATGCAACTGACTTGTAAGCCTGGCGTGCTCTCGCTTGGTCTAAAAACGGAACATCACTTCATGCGCTTCGGGCGGGGCGCGAACTGGTCCCCAAGTTCTGCTTTTTTGAGGCATCCACTGGGTAAGCCGGCCACATGATTCGGAGGTGCAGATGTCAAGGCTCGGTAACCGACTTAGACGGTGAGACAGGCGTCGCGATCCCGGATCGAATGGCTTCGGCAGTAGGAGGGGGGGTGATCCAGTGGAGCATGAGACCAGCCAGGATGCTTGCGAGGGTGTTTACTGAGATTGTGACGAGAGCATTGCGCATTTTGGAGCGTCCGTTTCTGAAGTGGACCTCTATTTAATGCGCATAAATGGTGTGTCATTACCACCTACCAAAAAAATCGTCGCGCCCCAGAATGGGAATTCGCATTTGGCGACGATTCACGTTTATGCTCCTGCCACAGGTCGACTACAGCACAGTCAGTTGGCTAACCAGGACTCAACCACCTCGGCACCGTACTCTGCCTTCCAGGCCTTCAGAGTGCGCTGATTGCCCCCCTTCGTCTCAACGACTTCTCCGCTATGCGGGTTCTTGTAGGTTTTCACTACTCGTGGTTTCCGTGCAGGTTTTTGTGCAATAGATCCGGAATCTACGGGCTGCGGATCAATGATCTGGATCACGTGACGCAGGCTGTAGCCGTAATCGTTGAGCAGGTTGCGGAGCTTCGTTTCGAATTCCATTTCCTGCTTCAGGGCGGAATCATTCTTCAGTGCTTCCAGTTCGGCGAGCTGCGCGGCGAGCTGTTGTTCGAGAAGGCGAAATTCAGCGAGACGGGACATGAGATTCTCCAAGAAGTGGCCTGAGATTTTATCAGGCTAGACAGAAAGCGTGCTAAGTATCTTGTGGCCTAAACAGCCCTGCAATAGAGCAAAATCCAGTCCCCCCATTGGCGCTTGGGCAATCGCTTCGCGGCATTAGCAGGTGGTGATCAGCTCTGGTGTGAGGTTTTGCTTGAGTCCGGGAAGGCCGTTGCAAGGTCCATGCGTTCAGCTTCTTGAGTGATTTGAGCGAGTAACTCTGCCACTGCTCGGTTCTCTTTGAGGGCATAGCTCCCAACCAGTAATGTGATCGGATGAACTCCCAGCACTGGTGCGATGGTGTCCAGTTTCTCGATGGTCGGGACGTATCGTCCCCTTTCCAGCGTGCTGATGTAGGTACGACTGCTCACCGTCGCGAAGTCTTCTTGGGTCAGCTTTTGCTGGACTCGCATCCACTTCAGAACCCGACCGAATGCCTGTCTCAATTCCACTTTGCATCTTCCGCAAAAGGAAAGATGAGGCACCCGTGAACAGTATATGACTACAATGTATGCTGTTCATTTGAGAGGGGGTCATGATGTTTATCACCAACCGATGGGCAGAGGTGGATCGCTCCTTCGCCTGGCTGGCTGAGGATCAGCAGGCTTGGCATTTCGTGGAGCAACGGCTGTCATCGCCATGGATTCACATCACGGTGACGAGGGAGCGGGGAGAGGACACGTGTGTGGAGGTCTTCTTTCTGGAGGACATGCGTGGGCTGGAGCAGTTCACGCGTTTAACCCTGAATGGTGCCGTTGAGTTATCCCTTCAGATTGTTACTCCCGGGTGGATGAACGGTAGTAGCGGGTGGGCGATGGAGCATCTGGAGGTCATTCATGAAAGCGAGGATCGTTTGTACAGGTGTTACACCGTTCAAGGCGGTCGTCGGTATTACCAGCCTAACAGCTCCGAGTGCCGTGAGTATGGCTTCTTCAAGGAACTTTACAGACGAGGATAGCTGGTGAGTCAGCTCGTGGTATCTTCGAAGTATCGTCTTGGGTCAATTGCATCCTCGGTCATTAGCTGAGCGGCTTTGACGATTGTCTGAATTAATCGATTGTTCTCCATGCGTGCTTTTTGTAGCTGTGCTTCGAGAGCATAAATTCTCGCATCACTATTTTTACGCCCGACCTTTTTGAAGTCTTTAAGATGGGTCTGAGTGGCCGTATATAAAGATCGTATTTCCTCATCTCTCCAGAGCGTTTGACGACTAACACCCGCCTGCTGGGCAAGGCCACTTTGGGTGAGCGGTTCCTGAACCCGTCCGGCCTCATATTCGGCGAGAATGGACCGCACGTGGTCCTTCCATTTTTTTTCCTGCTTCATGATGAAGCCTTCTTAGGTTTTGAGTAAGCTTCTAAGGCCGTTTTGCAGCTCGTAACCATATCCATCACAAACAGAACGTGCTGATCGAAAGCGTGAGTATTATCGAGCTCAGCCTCAATACTAGACGTGATGTCAGTTTGGTTGTCAAAAATTGCCCTCAAAATTTTCTCGTACTCGCTGAGTAAGCTCTCGATAGCGGCCTTTGCTTCCAGATCATCAGGGTTCAGGTGAAAGGATTTACATCCAGAATCTGTACCGAAGCCTCTGATACACATGAGGCCCCTGTCGCACGGACTGATATAGAGCTCACGTGTACACCCGCCCCAAGGCGTTAGGTTGAGAATGCTGAGTTTCTCGATGATCATCTCTTCGATTTGTTCGTCAGCGATTGACTCCTCCCGCCATCGGATTACTAGCCTGCCCAAAAAGTCTGGGGGAGGGTCAACGGCCAAGTATAAAGATCTCACATATTCTGCTCGCTCTTTGGCAGTACGGTAGTCATATTGACGGCTTTGGCGTGGGGTTCGCCCCATCCATAGGTCCACAGCTGTTTCAGAGGGACCAGAACGAAGAATTGCCGTGGTAACCCAACGACGGATTTGATGAGGAGTGATGGAAAAGATTTCACCGTCTTGCCCTCGTAGGTCAAGGCGCTGAAAGATTGTTTTTTTTGAGGAGTTCGAAGAGAGATAGTTGTAGAGATCGGCTCTAAATAGGGGGCGGGGGATGATCCCTAGCTCAGATATCGAGTCAAACTGGTTTTCCCAGATTACAAGTAAGTTGTCACTCAGCTTGCTAGGATAACCTTTGGCAGTGTGCTTCGCATGATAAGGTGCTTCACTTCCATCACCAGGCATTGAAAATTGTTCTTCAAAATGGCGTCGCAGGTGAAATCTGTATTTATCTTCTAAAAGGCGCTTGAGCAGTCTGATATCTATGACCAGGGATGGTACTCCCGCCCCGAATCCTCTTTGAGATAACATAAGTTCTCTGATGCTTGCCCACTCATTCCGGATGTCGAAGAGTTGCGCATGTGAAGGATTGTTTCCAGGCTTGAAAAGCCCGTCGTGAACCATTCCCTTGAGAAAGGTGCGCAGGTGATCTACAAACCATTTGCTCTTTTTTACTGACGCCTCGGAGGATTTTGTGTGTTTTGCAATGTCAATGACGGATACGCTATAACAGTTCTTTTTGTACTCATTGAGAAAATTAGACCAATCCCAATTATGCATTCGTTCATCTATCCAAATTGCGATTCGAGCGGCCGTTATTCTAGGGAGTTCAACGCTGCTGCTGTAAAATCGCCCACCACTGTAGAGCTCTTTTGGAGATACGGGGAAGCACTTACATATCTCCTCAACAAAGTAGTGATGTTCTACGGGCAGATCCAACGATGAGAGTTGATCCACCGCGCCGGGATCTAACGGATGGTTAGCGCGATAGGCTGCGAGTGCTTTATCTATAAATGAGAAACCATTGGTTTCAATGTCAAGAGCACGCTCTCTAGCATCCTGAGTGACAGCCAGCAAGTACTCGTACGCTTCGGTGAGTGGTGCGCTCCATAGGTCTGCGACGGGTACGGCGTTGGGGATGCAGTTTTTTTCTACAGGCACTCGTACGAACGTCGTGTGAGTGTTGGGATCTTGGAAAAGGCAACTCTTTGGAAGATTCGCGATCTCACCAACTCTCAAACCGAGCGCCATTCCAAAGCAGGTCGCCTCAAGTCGAATTCTATCGAAGCCCGCAGTTGGCTCCAAATGTGGGTTCTGCTTGATCAACCACCTGGCTTGTGCAATCCCTTTGTGCAAGTCAGAAGAGTATAGATTTTCTTCTCTTTGCTGAAACTCTCGTGATGTGAGTTCAAGCGCACTATGAGTCGGGTTGGGTATCCCAGTTTGCCATTTGATAAACCTATCGACGAATCGCAGCAGTACTCCATCGACCATTACGCTAAGTTGGTTGAGGAAATCAACAAATGCCTTGAGGGCATTTGCTCTATGGTAAATGGTAGAGTCTGAACGTCCATGCCTGATCGAGTCTACGGTGCGGTCGAAGACTTTGCGCGTTATGTCGCTCCACTCAATGTTTTCGCTATCCATTACTGCGGATAGATGCCTAATCGAGGCCATTCTGCCGATAATCAGCTCTGCTGACGGATGTGCCAGAATTTCTTTAACTATAAAGCAGCGCGCAAGCTTGCCAATCACTAGCGGGAGAGGGGGTTGGTCTTGATTTCGCCTGTTGAGAGGATCGAGTGATGTGAAGGGAATATTACTCGATCGATACTGCCATACCTTGCCCTCGAAATCTCCTGCTACTAATCCGTTGGCCTTGAGGTCATTAAATTGTTGCTCTGCATGTTTGTATCGGTCGTCTAAGACCATCATTGATATGCTCATTCTTTCAACTCCTTCACAGCAATGATTACTGACTTAGCGCCGTGAATTGCTGCTTCGACCTGTTGGGCCATAGCGCCAGTGGAATTGCTCCCGAGCATCTGCTGGAATTTAGTGATGTCTGCTAAAGCCCCTTCATGATTAGCATGACGGCTAGGTCTGAATTTAGGGCATGCATAGCAAGTGACCGTCGGGTGGTAAGGACATGGCTCTTCAGAATTGCATGATCCTAAGCCACTTATTGGCCTTAGCGCGGATCTGTCAGGGATTTCTTCCATGAATTTGCCGCACCACATCTGCACGGCTGCATTGATCTCCGGGCTTGCCATGTGGGTCGTATTTATGAACTCTTGCAGCTCAAGGTTGTAATGGAAGTAGTGCTTTATAGAGTTCAGATTTGAATGATCTAAAGCTTCAGCGACCTCTTCAGGGGATGCACCGGAAAGAACCATTGAAGTAGCCTTGGTCCTGCGCAGTCGGTACGCGGTGATCCGCATGAAGGGCTCTGTTTTTTGTATGGGTCGATGAGGGTCTGGTAACTGGAGTATCCAAGTGAGAGATGTTAGCGCATAACTTATTCTATGGTTGTCGAGATGTAATGTGAATGGTGTCAGCTTGGGGTTGGTGAGGAAGCGTAAAAGGCGGTTTTCGGTTGTGTACGCCGAGGGAAACAACGGCGTAGGAAGTACTGGAGTGCTTATTCCATGCCTGGCACATATCGCGTTGATTTCCTTCGATGCGGCATTGCATTGGGTCTCAGCTAAAGTGCACTGAAGTTCTACTGCCTCTGCAGTATCGTTAGCGATGTAACGTTTTACCAGGTTGCTCGGATGCCTCCTGAGCCTTGAACGTCTAATTCCTTTAACACTCGGCACCTTTACAAAGGGGCCGCCCTCATCGATCCCGAAGTCAGTAACCTGCATTAGGGCCAACTGTATAGGGCGAAGAGCCCAGTCGCGACAGAGCAAAAAAAGCGTGCGTTGGGCATGAGTGATGAGCGGATTGTTGGCAAGCTTCATCTCAATGTTCGCGAGTTGTACGCGAGTGAAAGGGCCAAAGTCATCATCTCGCATCGTGACTAAATGCCTGTTATCATGCGCCTTTACTGTAAGCTGTGATAGTTCAAGGCTGTCATGTTCGTTGAAGCCTGGGACTTCTTCATCCAAGCACCATCGATAAAATACTCGAAGAGCAACTAGCTCCTCATACCAGCTTGATGCTTTTAATCGAGTGCATTCACGTACAGCAAATGTCGATAACCTATTGCCAATAGTATCCGCGTCATTTCCCGAAAATTTATGCTGGGCCAGAAGCCGCTGGACGACAATCAGAGGCCTAAGGTCGATGTGGGTTTGGAGTCTGTCGATGAACCACCCTCTGAGTAGCCACTCAACTAACAAGTTAGAATGTAGGGGCTTGCTCCACGCAATATTCATCGGAGCACACCCGACAATCTCTACCGTTATTCTCTCAACCCACGCATCATTGTTGTGAATTGTTATAGCCTGACCGAAGGTGGATTTGACTGTGGAAGGAAAGGCATCGGCCTCGATGCCGAAGCGACATTCAATCTCGGCTACGAGTTCGGCAGGCGAAATTTTAATCATCTTCATTGCCTCGAAAATTTGAGCTGTCTGAGCTTCTGATTATTTCGCCGAGCCGATCAGATATGGCCTGTCGAGAGTAGCGCTGAACACTTTCGCTGCTGGGGCTCCATCCGCCCAGATACGCCAGAGCATCTTTTACATTAATGCTGTTGGCGCCACTTTTTTCAAACTTTTTGCGAGCTATATTTGCCCCTGTCGCCCTCAAGCCGTGCGGATGAATTCGTGTTGAAAAGTTTGGCAAGCCGAGGCTGGCTGCAACGGTACGAAGAATGGTGTTTACGGTTCGCGCAGATAGCCGTCTCCCGTCACGGGAACTCACGAATAGGGCTGTACAAGGTCTTTTTGGTTTGATCAGTTTAGGGCGATGATCGGAAATGTATTCGTTCAGAACCGCGGCTACCGATGCGGTTATGGGGACTATCCGACCGCGCGTCTTGAGACTAGCCCCGTCCAGTCTCCGCTCCCTGTTGATATCGCTTGGGCGCTTGATGCGTATTGTAGGTGAGGGACCAAGGTCAACGTCGTCGAGTTCTATGAGAACCACTTCGCCACGCCTGGCAAGTGTTTCAAGCATTACTAAGAACAGACAGTAATTGCGTGCCTGTATCTGTTTACTTTGGAATGGGTTCCTAAAGTCATCAGGACTGAGCACCCCTTTGAATAAGGCTTGTCCGCCGGAGTCAAGTGGCGTTGCTGGTAGCGGCGGTTCTGATTGATATGCAATCTTGGTGATTTTTTTTTGAAGATTTCGCAGATTCTTGGCTTTGTTTTTTTCCGCTTGGCTTTGCTCAAGTAGACCTAGTCGATTGAGCTCAACGTAGTGCTCGAAGGAGAAATCTATGAATGATTTGACAGCTTCGAGTCGTCGGGTGCATGTCGATTGGCTCGCACCCGCACCGCGTTTGGTGGAGCAGAGGCGTTCGGCCAGCGATGTCAGTTCCGCTGAGCTGAACACCGCTAGGCGCTCAAGCTTCGCTTCCAGTGGAGAACCTCGGCTGAGAGCCCACTCGTACGCGATAGCGATGTCACGTAGGTAATTTTCGACGGTATTGAGACGCGATCTGTGGAGCAAATCCTCCGCCCAGAGGTTTGCTAGGATCACTGGAACCCCCTGCACCAGCAGGTATGGCCTGAGGCCGCTGGAGGCAGTACGAATCATTCGGATCTCGCAGAAAGGGACGTCTGGCATCGGTAGCTCCAGATCTGCAACGTTTCCGAACATATACCATAAGTGCCATAACCACCCTTCAGGCAACAGTGAGCCTAGCCAGGACGATGTGCACCTGACCTTGTCGCTCAAACGCGGGCTGGCATTGATCGACGTGCGGGTGCTGGATCACATCATCATTGGCGACGGGGAGCCGTTGTCGATGGTTGAGCAGGGGTGGATCGTGGCTTAGGCCGTTTAGTTGTGTGCTGGCCTCTTCGCGGGCAAGCCCGCTCCCACAGGATATTCGCCGGCCTTGAAGGCGGTGATGTCCCTGTGGGAGCGGGCGTGCCCGCGAAGAGCCCGGTGCAGATCTACCTGGCCACCGACACCTTGCTGAAATCCAGCCGCCCGAACGGGCTGACCTGGTACCCCTCGACTTCCTGGCGCAGCAAGGTTGCCGCCGTCGGGTGCGCCAACGGCACCCACAGTGCCTGCTGCTGAATCAGGGTTTGCGCCTGCTGGTACAGCCGGCTACGCACGCTCTGGTCGTTGGTGGTGCGCCCGGCACTGATCAGCTGGTCCAGGCGGCTGTCGCAGAACCGCGCGAAGTTGGTGCCCGACTCCACTGCCGCACAGGAGAACTGCGGGCTGAGGAAGTTATCCGGGTCGCCGTTGTCACCGGCCCAGCCCATGAACAGCAGGTCATGCTCGCCGGCCTTGGCGCGGCGGATCAGCTCACCCCATTCGATCACACGGATCTCGGCCTTGATGCCGACCTTGGCCAGGTCGGCCTGCAGCATTTGCGCGCCAAGGCTTGGGTTGGGGTTGAGCAGGCTGCCCGATGGCCGCGTCCAGATAGTGGTGCTGAAGCCCTCCGCCAGGCCGGCCTTGGCCAGCAGGGCCTTGGCCTTTTTCACGTCCAGAGGGTAGCCGGGCAAGTCCTTGGCGTAGCTCCAGGTATTGGGCGGGTAGGGGCCGTTGGCCGCCACCGCAGAGTCTTCAAACACGGCCTTGAGGTAAGCCTGCTTGTCGAAGGCCAGGTTGATCGCCTGGCGGACTTCCGGCTTGTCCAGTGGCGGGTGCTGGCTGTTGATGGCGACAAAGGCGGTCATGAACGCGGGCGTACTGGCCACCTTGAGCTTGTCGTCCTTGGCCGCTTCGGCAATATCCAGCGGTTTGGGCGACAAGGCGACCTGGCATTCGCCGCGCTTGAGCTTCTGCAGGCGCACGTTGGCATCGGTGGTGATGGCGAAGATCAACGGGTCCACTGCCGGCTTGCCGCCGAAGTAGTCCGGGTTGGCGCGGTAGCGCACCACTGCGTCCTTCTGGAAGCGCTGGAAAGTGAACGGCCCGGTGCCGATCGGCTGGCTGTTGAGCTTCTCTGGCGTGCCGGCCTTGAGCAGCTTGTCGGCATATTCGGCAGAGTAGATGGACGCGAAGCCCATGCTCAGGGTGGCCAGGAACGTGGCGTCTGGGTGGCTGAGGGTGAAGCGCACGGTGTTCGGGGCCGGGGCGTCGATCGCCTTGATCAGGCTACCCAGTTGCAGCGACTGGGCGTGCGGGTAGCCGCCGGGTGCAGTCTTGTGCCAGGCATGGGCCGGGTAGAGCATGCGCTGGAAGCTGAACAGCACGTCATCGGCATTCAATTCGCGGGTGGGCTTGAAGTACGGGGTGGTATGGAACTTCACACCGTCGCGCAGGGTGAAGTCGTACACCAGCCCGTCGGCCGAGACCGTCCAGCTGGCCGCCAGGCTCGGCACCACTTTGCCCTGTGCTGCATCGAACTCCACCAGGCGGTTCATCAGCACGTCGGCGGTGGCATTGGTGGTGGTCAGCGAGTTGTACTGCACCACGTCGAAGCCTTCGGGGCTGGCCTCGCTGCAAACGCTCAGGGGCGCGGCCTGGGCGATGCCACCCGCGAACAGGGTGGCGGTGAACAGGGAGTTGAACAATAAGGAAAGGGCGGCGGCACGCATGGTGGCTCCTTGGCTGTCAGTGGCCCATCTGCCAGTGCAGTCTGGAAAAAGCCTACCCTAGTGTGCCTGTCGGGAAATGACCACATCCTTTTTTACAAATGTGGCGACGAGCGGTCGACGGCTGGCGGGGCCTGAAGGTATGCTGCCCCGGCTGAATCGGGCTTGCGCCAATGTGCATCAACTATTGTTGCAGCCAGGTCTTTCTGGTATAAAGCAGCGCTCTTTTCTAGGGGCTCGGCCTGTCGCATAAGCGGATCCGGTCGATAAGGCCTCCAGAATCACGGCGCCCAGGCGCCAAAGACTGAGAGATTAAGCGGCCAACCCATGCCGGGTTGGGCATGTGGTTTTAGAGGGCTGAGTCATGTCGAGAGTCTGTCAAGTTACTGGTAAGGGTCCAGTAACCGGGAACAACATTTCCCACGCAAACAACAAAACCCGTCGTCGTTTCCTGCCGAACCTGCAGCACCACCGTTTCTGGGTTGAATCCGAGAAGCGCTTCGTGCGTCTGCGCGTTTCCGCCAAAGGCATGCGTATCATCGACAAGCGCGGCATCGACGCCGTTCTGGTTGACATCCGTAAAGCTGGCGCCAAGGTTTAAGGGAGAGCATCATGCGTGAATTGATCCGTCTGGTTTCGAGTGCCGGTACCGGCCACTTCTACACCACCGACAAGAACAAGCGCACCACCCCGGACAAAATCGAGATCAAGAAATATGATCCGGTTGTTCGCAAGCACGTGGTGTACAAGGAAGCCAAGATCAAGTAATTGATCGGCGACCTGAAAAAAAACCCGCATCCGTAAGGACGCGGGTTTTTTTATGCCTGCTGCAAGGTCAGTTGAATTCGAAGCCCTGAATCACCTGGTTGGCGTCGGTCCTGATCTGGATGCGGGTAGGGTCGAACTCGCGGGTGCACATGTCGGTGGGGCCGACCACGCGGGAGCGACCGGTAATGGCGCAGATGGTGTCTTTGAGCTCTGGCACGTAAGGGGCGCCGACCAGGTGGGCGAGGGCTTGTTTGACGTCATCGTTGGTCATGGTGATCTTCCTGTTGAGGTGAATGGCCCGTTGTGGGCAGGGCCATCCTCACGCATGCCGCCTGGCCAGCTGCGCTACATAATTACTTCTGCTCGAACATGACGTAGATCTTGCGGCACGGCTCAAGCACTTCCCAGGTGCCTGTGAACCCGGCCGGGATTACGAACCGGTCGCCGGCGCGCAGGGTCTTGGCACCGCCGTTGTCGTCGCGCAGTACCGAAACGCCCTGAACGATCTCGCAGTATTCATGCTCGGTGTAGTTCACTTTCCACTGGCCGACCTCACCCTCCCAAACGCCTGCGGCAAACTGCCCGCATGGGCTGGAGTAATGGTTGTAGACCGCCTGGTCTGGCTCACCCTTGAGGATGTTTTCAGCCGCAGGGCGGTACCGTTCGGCTTCAGTGAGCACTTGGGCGAAGTCGATGATGCTGGCGATGTTCATGGTGCGGCTCCTGTTCTTGTTAAATAAAATTAACATCAGTAGGCTTTTGGGCCTTCCGTGTCAAATATATTGATAGTTTACAGTGGCTGGTTTAGGGTATCGCTTGCCAGTGTGCGCTCGTCGCCCGGCCAGAATTCTGACAACGCCTGTGAGTCCTCAGTGCGGCGTTGCACCTAAACAAGAGGAGGAGTTTCGTATGACCACCCTGACCCGTGCGGACTGGGAACAACGCGCCCAGCAACTGAAGATCGAAGGTCGTGCCTTCATCAACGGCGAATACACCGATGCCGTATCCGGTGAAACCTTCGAGTGCCTGAGCCCGGTCGACGGACGCTTCCTGGCCAAGGTTGCCAGCTGCGACCTGGCCGATGCCAACCTTGCCGTGGAAAACGCGCGTGCCACCTTCAACGCTGGCGTCTGGTCGCAGTTAGCCCCGGCCAAGCGCAAAGCCACGCTGATCCGTTTCGCCGACCTGCTGCGCAAGAACGTCGAAGAGCTGGCGCTGCTGGAAACCCTGGACATGGGCAAGCCGATCGGTGACTCCTCCAGCATCGACATCCCCGGTGCAGCCCAGGCCATTCACTGGACCGCCGAAGCCATCGACAAGGTTTACGACGAGGTCGCGCCCACCCCACACGACCAGCTTGGCCTGGTTACCCGTGAGCCAGTCGGCGTGGTCGGTGCCATCGTACCGTGGAACTTCCCGCTGCTGATGGCCTGCTGGAAACTCGGCCCGGCACTGGCCACGGGTAACTCGGTAGTGCTCAAGCCTTCGGAAAAATCGCCGCTGACCGCCATTCGCATCGCGCAACTGGCGATCGAGGCCGGCATCCCGGCGGGTGTACTGAACGTGCTGCCAGGCTACGGCCACACCGTGGGCAAGGCGTTGGCCCTGCACATGGATGTCGACACGCTGGTGTTCACCGGCTCGACCAAGATCGCCAAGCAACTGATGGTCTATGCGGGCGAATCGAACATGAAACGAATCTGGCTGGAGGCTGGCGGCAAAAGCCCGAACATCGTCTTCGCCGATGCACCGGACCTGCAAGCGGCCGCTGCGGCTGCCGCCAGTGCCATCGCCTTCAACCAGGGCGAAGTGTGCACTGCCGGTTCGCGCCTGCTGGTCGAGCGCTCGATCAAGGACAAGTTCCTGCCCATGGTGGTCGAGGCCCTGAAAGGCTGGAAGCCCGGTAACCCACTCGACCCAGAGACCACCGTGGGTGCGTTGGTCGATACCCAGCAAATGAATACCGTGCTGTCGTACATCGAGGCCGGCCACAAGGATGGCGCCAAGCTGCTGACCGGCGGCAAGCGCACCCTGGAGGAAACCGGTGGCACCTATGTGGAGCCGACCATCTTCGATGGCGTGACCAATGCCATGCGCATCGCCCAGGAAGAAATCTTCGGGCCGGTGCTGTCGGTGATTGCCTTCGACACCGCCGAAGAAGCCATCGCTATCGCCAACGACACCCCGTACGGCCTGGCGGCCGGTATCTGGACGGCGGACATTTCCAGGGCGCACAAGACTGCGCGGGCCGTGCGCGCCGGCAGCGTGTGGGTCAACCAGTACGACGGCGGCGACATGACCGCACCGTTCGGTGGCTTCAAGCAATCGGGCAACGGCCGTGACAAGTCGCTGCATGCGCTGGAGAAATACACCGAGCTGAAGGCGACCTGGATCAAGCTGTAATTCCAGGAGGGGCCGCTTTGCGGCCCATTCGCGGGTAAACCCGCTCCTACAGGTACTGCACCGCTTTCAAGGGTGGTGGTGTACCTGTGGGAGCGGGTTTACCCGCGAATGGGCCATGGAAAATTCTTGGCCTGGGAGGCAGCAATGCGTTGGGGGACCTACTTCGCCGTACTGGCATCAGTGCTCAGTGTCGGCCTGGCGCTGGGCGTGAGCATGCCCCTGGTATCTCTGCGTCTGGAAGCCTGGGGCTATGGCAGTTTCGCCATCGGCGTGATGGCCGCGATGCCTGCGCTGGGGGTACTGGCGGGTGCCAGCCTGGCCAGCCGCCTGGCCGGCTGGGTCGGCTTACCTGCGGCCATGCGCATCTGCCTGTGGGGTGGTGCGTTGTCCATCGGCCTGGTCGCGCTATTGCCCAGCTACCCGCTGTGGTTGCTGTTGCGGCTGATGATCGGCATGTCCCTGACCGTGGTGTTTATCCTGGGTGAGAGCTGGATCAACCAGCTGGTGGTCGAGCAATGGCGCGGCCGCCTGGTGGCGCTGTACGGTAGCAGCTACGCCTTGAGCCAGCTGGCTGGGCCGCTGGTGCTGGGCGTACTCGGTTCGGCTGACGATTTTGGTTTCTGGGCCGCCACCGGCCTGTTGCTGCTCGCGCCGCTGGTGCTGTTGGGGCGCGGCGGTGCACCGAGCACCGAAGCCTGCAGTGTCGGCTTCGGCGACCTGTTCAGGTTCTGCCGTCGCTTGCCCGTGATTGCCTGGGCCATCGCCCTGTTTGCCTCGTTCGAGGCAATGATCCTGACGTTGCTGCCGGTGTACTGCCTGCAGCAAGGTTTCACCACTGAAATCGCCTTGTTCATGGTCAGTACCGTGGTGGTCGGCGATGCTGTGCTGCAGTTGCCCATCGGCGCGCTGGCCGATCATATGTCGCGCCGTGCGTTGTTCACCGGCTGTGCGGTAACGCTACTGGTCTCCAGCCTGGCGATCCCGCTGTTGCTGCACACGCCGGTGATATGGCCGCTGTGGGTACTGTTCGGGGCCAGTGCCGGCGGCCTTTTCACCTTGTCGCTGGTGCTGATCGGTGAGCGCTACCGCGACGATGAACTGGTGCGGGCCAATGCTCACGTGGCGCAGTTGTGGGGCATTGGCTGCCTGCTGGGGCCATTGTTGGCCGGGGCAGGCAGCCAGTGGGTCAGCGGGCATGCGTTGCTGTTGCTGATGGCTGCAGGGGCTGCGGGGCTGGTGGTGTTGACCCAGAGGCGCGGGGCGTTTGAGGCTGTGTCTGCCTGAGCGTTTTCGGGGCTGCAAAGCAGCCCCAAAATCGTCGCTACAACATTTTCTCCAGGCCAACCGCCTTGCTGACCCAGGCATTGAACCTGCGCCACATCCCGCCCGGCTCGGAGGTCAGCACATGCTGCTGTCCATTGTCCTCAGTCGCCCACACCAGTTTGCCCCCCTGCAGTTTCACCTGATAGCTCAGCGCCGGCGCCATACCCTGCTGGCTCAGCTCGCGGGTGTATTCGGCCAGTTCCGGGCTGTCCACCAGCACCCCCACTTCGGTATTCCACAGGACCGAACGCGGGTCGAAGTTGAATGAACCGATGAAAGTCTTGCGCCGGTCGAACACGATCGCCTTGGTGTGCAGGCTGGAGTCCGAGCTACCGCGGAAACTCAAGCGCCCCGCGCTGGGGTCGCCCGGCTGGCGGCGCAGCTCATAAAGCTGTACCCCATGTTCGAGCAAGGCCCGGCGATAGGGGGCGTAGCCACCGTGCACGGCCGGCACATCGGTGGCTTCCAATGAGTTGGTCAGCAGCTTTACCGAGACACCTGCGTCGGCGCGGCCGGTAAGGTACAGCAGCCCTGGCTCGCCCGGCACGAAATAAGCCGATGTCAGCATCAGTTCGCTGTGCACGTTGGCCAGGTCAGGCGCCAGCTGGTGGCTCAGCAGCAACTGCGGGTCCGGCTCGTCATCGGCCAGTACCTTGCTTGGGGCATCCCACAGCGCCTGGGCATGGGCCCAGATCAGCTCGTTGCGCCACACATCCAGGCGCGGCTGCGACTGGTAGGCCATCAACCGATCGTACAAGGCCTTGCGCTGGGTCCTGGCTTCAGCCAGCGAGACTTCTAGGCGATGACGACTGGCACGCAGGTCGTCGGCATCCGGCGCATGCCACAGAAAATCGCTGATAGGTCGGCTGAGCGCGCTGTTCCAGTACTGGTCGAAACTGTGCCCCAGTTGCTCGGCGATAGGGCCGACGCTCAGCAGGTCGATGTCGGTGAAGTTGAGGTTGGGCTCGGCATCGAAATACTCGTCGCCGAGGTTGCGGCCGCCGACGATAGCCATGCTGTTGTCCACCAGGAACAGCTTGTTGTGCATGCGGCGGTGCTGGCGCGACAGGTTGAACAGCCGGCCGAAGGCGCGCGTCACCCCGGTGCTGCGGCCCAGGTGCAGTGGGTTGAACACGCGGATCTGAATATTCGGGTGAGCAGCGAGTGTGCCCATGATGGTGTCCAGGCCGTCGCTGGTGGTGTCGTCGAGCAGAATGCGTACGCGCACGCCGCGGTCGGCGGCACGCAGCAGTTCGTGCACCAGGGCGCGGGTGCTGAGGCCGTCGTGCACGATGTAGTACTGCAGGTCGATGCTGGCCTGGGCGTTGCGGATCAATTCGGCGCGGGCGCGAAATGCTTCGTTGCTGTTGGGCAGCAGGCGAAAGCCGGACTGCCCGCCATACGGTGCCGCCTGGCGCAGCACCGAGCGGCCGAACGCGGAGTCGTTGGCGGGCAGGGCCTGGCTGGTTTCGCGTGGGGTACTGACGCTGGCACAGCCGGCAAGGCCGAGCAACAGCATCAGCAACAAAGACAAGGCGCGCTGAGGTCTCAAGGGTGGATCGTCCTGTGCGGCAAGGGCTGTGGAGGTTGGACAGTGGCGGGCGGCGCAAAGTTACGCGTCGGCGCTTTCTTCATCCAGTAGACGAAGGGCGGTTTCACCTACCTTGCGTACGGCAGCCTCGATCTGTGGCGTCGGCCGCGCGGCGAAGTTCATGCGCAGGCAGTGGCGGAACTTGCCCGAGGCCGAGAAGATACTGCCCACCGCCACCTGAACACCTTGCTCCAGTAAAGCGCGGTTCAGCCGCAGCGTGTCGAAATGTTCGGGGAATTCCACCCACAGCATGAAGCCGCCCTGCGGCCGGCTGACCCGGGTACCCGCCGGGAAGTAGCGCGTTACCCAATCGCTCATCAGGTCACGGCCACGCTGGTACTGGCTGCGCATGCGCCGCATGTGGGGCTGGTAGTGCCCGCCGGCGATGAAATCGGCAATTGCCAGTTGCGGCTGGCTGGCGCTGCTGCCGGTACTGATGTATTTCATGTGCAGCACCCGTTCCAGATAGCGCCCAGGTGCCACCCAGCCCACCCGCAGGCCGGGGGCCAGGGTTTTGGAGAACGAACTGCAGAGCAACACGCGGCCATCGTCGTCGAATGACTTGAGGGTGCGCGGGCGCGGGTAGGTGTAGGCCAGGTCGCCGTACACATCGTCTTCCAGGATCGCCACATCGTAGCGCTGGGCCAGGCTGAGCAAAGCCTTCTTGCGCGCCTCGGGCATGATGTAGCCGAGTGGGTTGTTACAGCTGGGGGTGATCTGAATGAGCTTGATCGGCCACTGCTCCAGGGCCAGCTCCAGCGCTTCCAGGCTGATGCCGGTGACCGGGTCGGTGGGGATCTCCAGCGCTTTCATGCCCAGGCCCTTGAGGGTTTGCATGGCGCCGTGGAAGCTGGGCGAGTCGACCGCAACGATGTCGCCTGGCTCGCAAACCGCGCGAATGCTGCATGACAGCGCTTCATGGCAGCCGGTGGTGATCACCAGGTCGGCCGGGCCGAGGCGGCAGCCGGAATCGAGCATCAGCCGCGCTACCTGCTCGCGCAGCGCCAGGTTGCCATGGATATTGTCGTAATACAGCCCCGGCATGTCCTGGCGCCGGCTCAACTGGGCGAGGCTGCGCAGCAAAGGCTTGAGGGTGGGGCTGTCGATATCGGGCATGCCGCGGCCGAGTTGCACCACGTCTTTGTGCGGGGTGCTGCGCACCAGCTCGAGTACCTGTTCCCATTGCGAGATGTCCACAGGGCGCTGGGCCGGGCGGCTGACTGCAGGCAGCGCTGGCAGCTGGCGGTGGTCGCTGACGAAATAGCCGGACTTGGGCCTGGGCGAGACCATGCCGCTGTCTTCGAGCATGCGGTAGGCCTGCTGCACGGTGCTCAGGCTGACCCCGTGCTCCACGCTCAGGGCGCGTACCGACGGCAGGCGCTGGCCTGGGCGATACAGGCCCTGCTCGATGCGGGCACCGAGCAGTTCGGCGAGGTTGAGGTAAAGGGTCAAGGCATACTCCTGGGCTACCTGCAGGCAGCGACCGGTACAGTTGCCTGGAAAATACAGCATTCAGTCGGCCGCCCGCCAATGCTGTATGGGAATAATAAGGCTGTTTTGGATCTGTATTGCCGGTATCGCCCTCGCGCATGCTTTGCCTACGGTATCGACTGAACGGGGAGGGTGCGGTGATGGGGGGCATGAGCGATGTGCGCTTGCAGCTGTTGGCCAAGGAGCTGGAAACCGAGCAGCAGGCCAAGGTGTTCAACGCGCCGCAGGGGTTGGGGCGCTGGGGCCTGATGCTGCACCGCTGGCGTACCCGCAGGGCGCTGTTGCAGTTGACCGATGCCGAGCTGCGCGATGTTGGGCTGAGCTGGGAGCAGGCCCGGATCGAAGGGCGGAAGCCCTTCTGGAAGGACTGACAGGATGGTCGCTGGAGGGCCTGTTTTGCCCCAGACTTGAAACTTGCACCGAACCTGTGGGAGCAACTGTCCTGCTCAATTTCTAAAAGCTGGCGCGATCCCAGTGGGAGCGGGCTTGCCCGCGAACACGGGCGAAGCCCGTGCCATCCACCACGGGGTTGGCTTCGCGGGCACGCCCGCTCCCACAGGGCGCTAGTCAGCTTTAGATTTTAAGCAAGACAGTTGCTGCCACCAGGATGGGGCCTTTCAGGCCAGCTCTTTGAGGCGATGCCACAGCATCCCCAGCGCCAGCAGTGGCGAGCGCAGGTGCTTGCCGCCAGGGAAGGTGATGTGCGGCACCTTGTTGAAAAGGTCGAAGCGCCCGCTTTCCTGGCCGCTGATGGCTTCGCCCAGCAGGCGCGCGGCCAGGTGGGTGGCGTTGAGCCCATGGCCCGAGTAGGCCTGGGCGTAATACACGTTCGGCTGGCTGCCCAGCCGGCCGACCTGCGGCAGGCGGTTGGCGCCGATGCCGATCATGCCGCCCCACTGGTAATCGATGCGTACGTTGGCCAATTCGGGGAACACCTTGAGCATCTTCGGCCGCATGTAGGCGGCGATGTCCTTCGGGTCTCGGCCCGAGTAGTGGCAGGCACCGCCGAACAGCAGCCGGTTGTCGGCTGAGAGGCGATAGTAATCCAGGGCTACCCGTTGGTCGCACACTGCCATGTTCTGCGGCAGCAGCCTGCGGGCGCGTTCCTCGCCCAGCGGCTCGGTGGCGATGATGTAGCTGCCCGCTGGCAGCACCTTGCCGCCCAGTTCGCGGTTGAGGTTGTTGTGGTAGGCGTTGCAGCACAGCACCAGGGTCTTGGCGCGCACCCGGCCTTGGGCGGTATGCACTTGCACTGATGTGCCGTAGTCGATGCGGGTAACTTCGGACTGCTCGAACAGCTTCACCCCCAGGCGCGCGGCCACGGCCGCTTCGCCCAGGGCCAGGTTGAGCGGGTGCAGGTGCCCGGAGCCCATGTCGATCAGCCCACCCACATAGCAGTCGGCGCCGACCACGCTGTGGATATCGTCCTTGCCGACCAGGCGCAGCTCGTGTGGGTAGCCGAGGCTACGCAGCTCTTCGGCGTCTTCGGCAAAGCCCAGCAGCTCGGCGGGTTTGTTGGCCAGGTCGCAGTAGCCCCAGGTCAGGTCGCAGGCAATGGCATGCCGCTCGACCCGCTCGCGCACGATCTGCACGGCCTCCAGGCCCATCAGTTTCATGCTGCGCACGCCGTCCTCGCCAATCACCGGCAGAAACTGCTCCAGACCATGGCCGACCCCGCGAATCAGCTGGCCGCCGTTGCGCCCACTGGCGCCCCAGCCGAGTTTGCGCGCTTCCAGCAGGATGACCGAGAAGCCGCGCTCGGCCAACTCGATGGCCGTGTTCAGGCCTGAATAGCCACCCCCGACGATGCACACGTCGGCACTGTGCTCGCCCTGCAGGAAAGCGTGGTCAGGGTGTGGCGCGCTGCTGGCGGCGTAGTAGGAGGCGGCGTGCTGCGCGCTGTGGATCATGGCGTCGGTCCTGGGGCTGGTGGGCGAGGGGGGAGGATAAGCCGGGGCTCTGGGGTGGGCAACCGGCCCCACCGCCGGCAAGCCAGCGCCCACAGGGTCTGCGTAAGGGCTGAGACCAGTGGTGTGCCTGTGGAAGCTGGCTTGCCGGCGATTGGCCCTATAATCCAACCCCTGTTTTTCAATTTTGTACTTAGCCATGTCCTGCAACCGCCACAAGATCCACTTCCTGCGCGAACTCATCCCTGCCTTCGAGTGCGAACCCGGCTGCCACGACTGCTGCGGCCCGGTCACCACTTCGGCCGAAGAAATGGCCCGCCTGCCGCGCAAGTCCCAGGCCGAGCAGGATGCCGCCCTGGCGCGCCTGGACTGTGTGCACCTGGGCCCCAACGGCTGCACGGTGTATGAAGAACGGCCGATGATCTGCCGCTTGTTCGGCACCACCCCGCGCATGGCCTGCCCCCGTGGTCGGGGCCCTGAGCCGATGATCGACCCTGCCGCGGAGCAGCTCGTTCACCAGTTCATTGCCAGCACCCGCCAGGTGTTGGTCTAGCGTCAGTCCGGAATCGGCAGGCAGAGGCTCTCCTTCACCTCTTCCATCACGATGTAGCTCTTCGACTCGCGCACGTGCGGCAGCTTCAGCAGGATGTCGCCGAGCAGCTTGCGGTACGAGGCCATCTCGGAAATGCGCGCTTTCACCAGGTAGTCGAAGTCACCGGAAACCAGGTGGCATTCCAGCACGTGCGGCAGCTTCAGCACCGCGCGGCGGAACTCTTCGAAGGTGTCACCCGACTTGTAGTCCAGGCTGATTTCCACGAACACCAGCAGGCTACCCTTGAGGTGCTGCGGGTTCAGGCGGGCGTTGTAGCCCATGATGATGCCCTCGCGCTCAAGGCGGCGGACCCGCTCGGTGCATGGGGTGGTGGACAGCCCGACTTTCTCGCCCAGTTCGGTGAAGGAAATACGCCCGTCATTCTGCAGGATACGCAGAATGTTGCGGTCGATCTTGTCCAGTTCACGCTTGCTCTGGTGCTGGGTTCTCATAGGGGATGCCCCTCCGTGAAAGGCGATTATGCCGAGAATTCTCGCCAATAATAGGCTTTTATATAGTGAATTGCACTGCCCTCGAATTTCTATACTGCGCCCATCAATGCCATTTCCATAAAAGTCTGCGGCGTGCCGCGTGTGAGGGATACAACGATGCGAGTTCTGGTACTTGGTAGCGGTGTGATTGGAACCGCCAGTGCCTACTACCTGGCCCGGCAAGGTTTCGAAGTGACGGTGGTCGACCGCCAGCCGGCGGTGGCCATGGAAACCAGCTTCGCCAACGCCGGCCAGATCTCGCCCGGCTATGCCTCGCCCTGGGCCGCCCCGGGTGTGCCGCTGAAGGCCATCAAATGGCTTATGGAGCGCCATGCACCCTTGGCAATCAAGCTCACCGGTGACGTTGACCAGTACCTGTGGATGGCCCAGATGCTGCGCAACTGCACCGCCAGCCGTTATGCGGTGAACAAGGAACGCATGGTGCGCCTGTCCGAGTACAGCCGTGACTGCCTCGACGAGCTGCGCGCCGAAACCGGCATCAATTACGAAAACCGCAGCCTGGGCACCACCCAGCTGTTCCGTACCCAGGCCCAAGTCGATGCTGCGGCCAAGGATATCGCCGTGCTCGAGCAGTCTGGCGTACCGTACGAATTGCTGGACCGCGATGGCATTGCCCGCGTCGAGCCGGCCCTGGCCGGGGTGAAGGATATTCTCGCTGGCGCCCTGCGCCTGCCCAACGACCAGACCGGCGACTGCCAGCTGTTCACCACCAAGCTGGCCGACATGGCGCTGAAGCTGGGCGTGGAGTTCCGCTTCGGCCAGGACATCCAGCGCCTGGACTTCGCCGGCGACCGCATCAATGGCGTGTGGATCGACGGCAAGCTGGAAACCGCCGACCGCTATGTGCTGGCGCTGGGCAGCTATTCGCCACACATGCTCAAGCCGCTGGGCATCAAAGCCCCGGTCTATCCGCTGAAGGGTTACTCGCTGACAGTGCCGATCACCAATGGCGACATGGCGCCGACCTCGACCATTCTCGACGAGACCTACAAGGTTGCGATCACCCGTTTCGACAACCGTATCCGCGTTGGCGGCATGGCTGAGATCGCCGGTTTTGACCTGTCGCTCAACCCGCGTCGGCGTGAAACACTGGAGATGATCGTCAACGACCTTTATCCTCGCGGCGGTGATCTGAGCCAGGCCAGTTTCTGGACCGGTCTGCGTCCGGCCACCCCGGACGGTACACCGATTGTCGGTGCCACGGCGTTCCGCAACCTGTTCCTCAATACCGGTCACGGCACCCTGGGCTGGACCATGGCGTGCGGCTCCGGGCGCCTGCTGGCAGACCTGATCGCGCGCAAGAAGCCGCAGATCAGCGCCGAGGGCCTGGACATTTCCCGGTATGGCAACAGCCGGGAAGTGGCCAAGCACGGGCATGCTGCGCCGGCTCACCAGCAGTAAGGTCGCCTGTACCGGCCTCATCGCCGGCAAGCCAGCTCCCACAGGATCTCCGCAGTTCTCAGGCCCTGTGAGTCCTGTGGGAGCTGGCTTGCCGGCGATGAATCCAACACCGATTTCTAATTGAACCACCATAAGGCAGCCGCCATGCGTCCCGCCCGCGCCCTGATCGACCTCCAGGCCCTGCGCCACAACTACCGTCTGGCCCGTGAACTGACCGGTGCCAAAGCCCTGGCCGTGATCAAGGCCGATGCCTACGGCCACGGTGCCGTGCGCTGTGCCCTGGCCCTGGAGGCCGAAGCCGATGGCTTTGCCGTGGCCTGTATCGAAGAGGCGCTGGAACTGCGCGGTGCCGGTATCAAGGCCCCGGTGCTGCTGCTGGAAGGCTTTTTCGAAGCCAGCGAGCTGGCACTGATCGCCGAGCACGATCTGTGGTGTGTGGTGCACTCGCTGTGGCAGCTGGAGGCTATCGAGAAAGCGCAACTGCGCAAGCCGCTAAGTGTCTGGCTGAAGCTGGACAGCGGCATGCACCGGGTGGGCTTGCACCCCAAGGATTACCACGAGGCCTACCAGCGCCTGCTGGCCAGCGGCAAGGTCGCGCGGATTGTTCTGATGAGTCACTTCGCCCGTGCCGACGAACTGGATGCTGACGCCACCGCGCAGCAGATCGCCGTGTTCGAAGCCGCACGCCAGGGCCTTGCGGCCGAGTGCAGCCTGCGCAACTCCCCCGGCGTGCTGGGCTGGCCGCAAGCGCCCAGCGACTGGGTGCGCCCAGGCCTCATGCTGTATGGCGCCACGCCCTTCGAGGTGGCCCAGGCCGAAGCTGCGCGCCTGCAGCCGGTGATGACCCTGCAATCGCGGGTGATCAGCGTGCGTGAGCTGCCCGCCGGCCAACCGGTGGGCTACGGTGCCAAGTTCGTCAGCCCGCGGCCGACCCGTGTTGGCGTGGTGGCCATGGGGTACGCCGATGGCTACCCGCGCCAGGCGCCCAATGGCACGCCGGTGCTGGTTGCGGGCAAGCGCGCCCCGTTGATCGGCCGGGTGTCGATGGACATGCTCAGCATCGACCTCACCGATGTGCCCGACGCCACGGTGGGTAGCCCGGTCGAACTGTGGGGCAAGCAGGTACTGGCCAGCGAAGTGGCGGCACAGGCTGGCACTATTCCTTACCAGATCTTCTGCAACCTGAAACGGGTCCCCCTGGACTACGTCGGCGAATGACACGCTGATGCGGACAGGTTGAGGGCGGTGTGTTGTAAATACTGAACGGCATTGCCATGATATCGTTCACATCCACCCCCCTTTCTACCGTTTCAGGAGGCTCCAGCTTTGGACGTCGGCGAACGACTGCAAGCCATCCGCAAGCTCAAGGGCCTGTCCCAGCGCGAACTCGCCAAGCGCGCCGGGGTGACCAACAGCACCATCTCGATGATCGAGAAGAACAGCGTAAGCCCCTCCATCAGCTCGTTGCGCAAGGTGCTCAGTGGCATTCCCATGTCCATGGTCGAATTCTTTTCGGTCGAACTGGAGGCGCAGAGCCCTGCGCAAATTGTCTACAAAGCCCACGAGCTGATCGATATCTCGGACGGCGCGGTAACCATGAAACTGGTCGGCAAGTCGCACCCCAACCGCGCCATTGCCTTCCTGACCGAGGTCTATCCGCCGGGCGCCGACACCGGTGCCGAAATGCTGACCCATGACGGGGAGGAAACCGGCATCCTGCTCGAAGGCCGCCTTGAGCTGGTGGTCGGCAACGAGATCTTCATCCTCGAGGAAGGCGACAGCTACTACTTCGAAAGCACCCGCCCGCACCGCTTTCGCAACCCGTTCGACCAGCCTGCACGGCTGATCAGTGCCGCTACGCCCTCAAACTTTTGATCCAGCGCAGTGCATTGATTCGGCAATACCCCTTTCCCGTGTAGGGTCGTTTCACCGCCTTCAGGTTGCCGCTATACTTTCCAGCGCTCGCTGTTTCGTGGCCGCGGGCGTGATTAGCCACCATGAGGGTGTTCGCGTGAACCAAATCAAGAAGATGCTGGCCGTACCAGCAGCCGTATTCGCCCTCTGGGCAATGAGCGCAACCGCTGCGACCAATGACGACATTGCCAAGCGCCTGGAGCCCGTTGGCCAGGTCTGTGTGCAGGGCCAGGAGTGCAAAGGCATGGAAGTGGCGGCGACCGCGGGTGGCGGTGGTGCCAAGACCCCGGACGAGATCATTGCCAAGCACTGCAATGCCTGCCATGGCAGCGGCCTGCTCGGCGCGCCCAAGGTGGGTGATACCGCGGCCTGGAAGGAGCGAGCCGACCACCAGGGCGGCCTGGATGGCATCCTGGCCAAGGCCATTACCGGCATCAACGCCATGCCACCGAAAGGTACCTGCGCGGACTGCTCGGACGACGACCTGAAAGGGGCGATCAAGAAGATGTCCGGGCTGTGAGCTGCAGCTGAATTTCACCAGGCCCGCCATTGATGGCGGGCTTTGTTTTTGTGGCGGCTGTGCCGGCCTCTTTGCGGCTTTGGCCGCGAAAGGGCCCGCACCGGCAACCAACTCGCTTGAGTTCATGTCCAACCCCTGAACCCACGGATGTCTCAGGAGGCCCCATGCACCTCTGCTCCATCGACCAGGCTGTCGAGCAGGTCCTGGCACGCCTGCCAGCTCATATCCACATGGGCCTGCCGCTGGGCCTGGGCAAGCCCAACGCCTTCGTCAACGCCCTCTACGCCCGCGTGCGCGAACTGCCCGAACGGCGGCTGACCATCTACACCGCCCTGTCCCTGGGCCGGCCGGCACTGGGCGACGGGCTGCAGCGGCGCTTTCTGGAGCCTTTTGTCGAGCGCGTATTCGCCGACTATGAAGAGCTCACCTACCTCAGCGACCTGCGCAACGACACATTGCCAGCCAACATCCGCGTCGAGCAGTTCTTCATGCAGCCCGGCAGCTTGCTGCACAGCGAATCGGCGCAGCAGGACTACGTCAGCAGCAATTACAGCCACGCCGCGCGGGATATCAACGCCAAGGGCCTGAACCTGATCGCCCAACTGGTGGCTGCCACGCCCGAAAAGCCCGTGCACCTGAGCCTGGCCTGCAACCCCGACATCACCCTCGACCTGCTGCCCATGGTCGCCAAACGCCGCGCTGCCGGTGAAACCATCCTCATGCTGGGGCAGGTGCACGCCGAGCTGCCTTACATGCCTGGCGATGCCGAGCTGCCGATCGACGCGTTCGACCTGTTGCTCGACGAGGCCGAACAACGCCGGCTGTTTTCCACACCGAACATGCCGGTCGGCATTCAGGACCACTGCATTGGCCTGCATGCCAGCAGCCTGGTGCGCGACGGCGGCACGCTGCAGATCGGTATTGGTGCCATGGGCGATGCGGTCGCCGCGGCATTGCTGGCGCGCCAGGGCGACAACGCTGGCTACCGTGCGGTGCTCGATGCACTCGATGTCGGCCCCTGGCAGGCGCTGATCGAACGGGAAGGGGGGCTGGATACCTTCGCTCAAGGCCTCTACGGCTGCAGCGAGATGTTCGTCAACGGCCTGCTGGTGCTGGCCGAGGCAGGCTTGTTGCGACGCCCGGCGGATGAGCAGGGCGCGTTGTTGCACGGTGGCTTCTTCCTTGGCCCGCAGGCGTTCTATCAGCGCTTGCGCGAGATGCCGCTGGAGCAGCGTGCACAGTTCGTCATGACCCGTATCAGCTTCATCAACGAACTCTACGGGCAAGAGGAACTCAAGCGCCGCCAGCGCCGCGATGCGCGCTTCATCAACACCGCATTCGGCATGACCCTGCTGGGTGCCGGGGTGGCCGACCAGCTGGAAGATGGTCGAGTGCTCAGTGGCGTGGGCGGGCAATACAACTTCGTTGCCCAAGGCCATGCGCTGGAGGGTGGGCGCTCGATCCTGCTGTTGCGCAGTTGGCGCGAGTCGGGCGGTGAGGTGACGTCGAACATTTTCTGGGCGTACGGCCACTGCACCATCCCCCGGCACCTGCGCGATATCGTGGTGACCGAATACGGCATCGCCGACCTGCGTGGGCAGACCGACAGCGAAGTGATTGCACGGTTGCTGGCGGTAAGCGATTCACGGTTCCAGCAGGGGCTGATCGAGCAGGCCAAGAGTGCCGGCAAGCTGCACAAGGGCTTTGAGCTGGACGCGCGCTTTGCCGACAACACCCCGCAACGCCTTGAGGCGGTCAGGGCGCAGCATGCACGGTTGTTCCCCGAGTATCCGCTGGGTACGGACTTCACTGCCGAAGAGCAGGACCTGTTGCGGGCGCTGAACTGGTTGAAGAGCAAGTTCAAGTTGAGCGAGGTGCTGGAGCTGGGCAAGGCCGCGCTGGATGCGCCGGGGCCGGAGGGGTATGAGCAGCATCTTGAGCGGATGGGGCTGGATGCTCCGCAGGGATTGAAGGAAGAACTTTATCAGCGGCTGTTGCTGGCGGGGTTGGCGGCTAACTGATGAATTGCCGGGGCTGCTTTGCAGCCCATCGCCGGCAAGCCAGCTCCCACAGGGATCGCCTTAGGGCTGACAGGTGTTTGCCACAAGGTATGGCAGCGCCTGTTAGAGCGAGCGCCGCCCGCGCGGCGCTCGATCTCACAGGCGCTGAAGATGCTCCGGCTACCCTTGCCAGGAACCATAGAATCTCCCACAGGTACTGCATAAGCCCTGAGGCCTGTGCGGTCAATGTGGGAGCTGGCTTGCCGGCGATGAGGCCGGTACAGGCTTACTCGATGAAAGTGACCACACCACCTTCCAGCGACTTCACCCGGGCCAGCGATTCAACGCGGTAGCCCTGGCTGTCCAGTTCGGCGCGGCCGCCCTGGAACGACTTCTCGATGACGATACCCAGGCCGGCCACGGTGGCGCCGGCCTGCTTGATGATCGAGATCAGTGCCTGCGACGCCTTGCCGTTGGCCAGGAAGTCGTCGATCACCAGCACGCGGTCGCTGCTGTTGAGGTGGCGCGGCGAGATGGCCACGGTGTTCTCGGTCTGCTTGGTGAAGGAGTACACCGAGGCGGTCAGCAGGTTTTCGGTCAGGGTCAGCGACTGGTGCTTGCGGGCGAAGATCACCGGTACGCCCAGCTTCAGGCCGGTCATCACTGCCGGGGCAATACCCGAGGCTTCGATGGTGACGATCTTGGTCACGCCAGCATCGGCGAACAGGCGGGCGAACTCGTCACCGATCAGCTGCATCAGCGCCGGGTCGATCTGGTGGTTGAGAAACGCGTCCACTTTGAGGACCTGATCGGAAAGCACGATGCCTTCTTCGCGAATCTTCTGATGCAGTGCTTCCACTGTGATTTCCTCGATGTAACAAAGGTGGCCGCTGGAGGCGGCAATATTAAAGAGTAATGGTTGATCAGCGTTTGAGCATTGCCCGGATGTCGGCCAGGGCGTTGTTGCCGCGTGCCGCCTTCACCTCGACCGGGGCGTCGTCCAGGCCTTCCCAAGCCAGGTCGTCGGGTGGCAATTCGTCGAGGAACCGGCTGGGCGTACAGTCGATGATTTCACCGTATTGTTTGCGCTTGGCGGCGAAGGTAAAGGCCAGGGTCTGGCGGGCGCGGGTGATACCCACATAGGCCAGGCGGCGCTCTTCTTCGATGGTGTCGGCCTCGATGCTGGAGCGGTGCGGGAGGATTTCCTCTTCCATGCCCATGATGAACACGTAGGGGAACTCCAGGCCTTTGGAGGCATGCAGGGTCATCATCTGCACCCCTTCGGCGTTCTCTTCTTCTTCCTGCTGGCGCTCAAGCATGTCGCGCAGCACCAGCTTGCCGATGGCGTCCTCGATGGTCATGTCACCCTCTTCATCCTTTTCGAGGGTGTTTTTCAGTGCGTCCACCAGGAACCAGACGTTGCTGATGCGGAAATCGGCGGCCTTGTCGCTGGCGGTCTGCTGGCGGATCCAGTTTTCGTAGTCGATGTCGCGGATCATCTCGTGCAGCGCGGCAATCGGGTCTTCCAGGGCGACCTTCTGGCGTACCCCGTCCAGCCAGTGTTTGAAGCGCTGCAAACGCTCGGTATAGCGGGCGTCCAGGTGTTCACCCAGGCCCAGCTCTTCGCTGGCGGCGTACATGGAAATGCCGCGCTCGGTGGAATAGTTGCCGAGCTTTTCCAGGGTGGTGGAGCCGATCTCGCGGCGCGGCACGTTGATCACCCGCAGGTAGGCGTTGTCGTCGTCCGGGTTCACCAGCAGGCGCAGGTAGGCCATCAGGTCCTTGACCTCCTGGCGGCCGAAGAAGCTGTTGCCGCCCGACAGGCGATACGGCACCTGGTGGTGCTGCAGTTTCAGCTCGATCAGCTTGGCCTGGTAGTTGCCGCGGTAGAGGATGGCAAAGTCGCTGTACGGGCGGTTGGTGCGCAGGTGCAAGGTGAGGATCTCCATGGCCACCCGTTCGGCCTCGGCTTCCTCGTTCTTGCAGCGGATCACGCGGATCTCGTCGCCTACACCCATCTCGCTCCACAGCTGTTTTTCGAACGCGTGCGGGTTGTTGGCGATCAGCACGTTGGCACAGCGCAGGATCCGGCTGGTGGAGCGGTAGTTCTGTTCGAGCATGACGATCTTCAGGGAGGGGTAGTCCTCCTTGAGCAGCATCAGGTTCTCGGGGCGGGCACCGCGCCAGGCATAGATGGACTGGTCGTCGTCGCCCACCACGGTGAACTGGTTGCGCATGCCGATCAGCATCTTCACCAGCAGGTACTGGCTGGCATTGGTGTCTTGGTACTCGTCCACCAGCAGGTAGCGCACGCGGTTCTGCCAGCGCTCCAGCACCTCGGGGTGTTCCTGGAACAGCTTCACCGGCTGCAGGATCAGGTCGTCGAAGTCCACTGCGTTGAACGCCTTGAGCGTGCGTTGGTAGTGGGTGTAGACGATGGCGGCGGTCTGCTCGCGCGGATTGCGCGCCTTTTCCAGGGCTTCTGGCGGCAGGATCAGGTCGTTCTTCCAGGCACCGATCATGTTCTTGATCTCGTCGATGCCGTCGTCGCCTGAGTATTCCTTCTGCATGATGTCCGACAGCAACGCCTTGATGTCGGACTCGTCGAAGATCGAGAAGCCCGGCTTGTAGCCCAGCCGCTCGTGTTCCTTGCGGATGATGTTCAGGCCCAGGTTGTGGAAGGTACACACCGTCAGGCCGCGACCTTCCCCCGGGCGCAGCAAGGTGCCAACCCGCTCCTTCATCTCGCGCGCGGCCTTGTTGGTAAAGGTCATCGCCACGATGTACTGGGCACGAATGCCGCAGTTCTGGATCAGGTGGGCAATCTTGCGCGTGATCACGCTGGTCTTGCCCGAGCCTGCACCGGCGAGCACCAAAAGAGGGCCGCCGACATAGTCACGGGCTTCCTGCTGCCGGGGATTGAGTCGGGACATGCTAGAAACCGGGGGTCGCCAGAAAATAGCCGCGCATTCTAACAGGCATGGGGCCGTTGTGGCGTGACCGTCTGACGTCTGAGTCAGACTTTTATTGGCGCCCTGTATTAGTCAGGCTAATGCCAGGCACTGGAAAAATCGTATTTGCCGAACGGGCCTGATTTCGCGCAGGATGCACGACAAAATACGTCGGGTCGCCGCAGAGTCCGGTGTATGTATAAAATTGAAAATCATTTTCATCAATGCAGTAGCATATTCATCTTCTCTCGTTGTGCCGTGAAGCCCTAAGGAGCCCGCTTGTCCACGCCTGTCGAACCTCTGCGTTTGCTGCTGTTGGCTGATGAGCCGGAATGGGCCGTGCTGCTGCGCGAGTGCGTGCAGGGGTTGGGCGGCACTGCAGTGCTGTTGACGGCGCCTGACTGGGAGGCCGTCGACAGCCTTTTCAGCCATGACCGGCAAGCCGTGGTCCTGGCGACTGCGGCACTGCAACCAGCGCCGGGGCGCTGTGAGCTGCCGACCATCCTGCTGCTGGACGACGAGCCCGCGGTGGCCCCCAGCGGCGTCAGCGACTGGCTGGTGCGCCAACAGCTCAGCACCGATAGCCTGCGCCGCTCGCTGCGGCATGTGCGCGAACGCGGTGTGCTGGTGGCCACCTTGCAGCGCCTTGCCGAGCAAGACCCACTGACCGGTATTGCCAACCGCCAGGGCTTCCAGGCCTTGCTCACGGCACGGCTGGCTGAAAACGAAGGCCGGGGCGTTGCCCTCGGCCACCTCGACCTGGACAACTTCCGCCACGTCAACGACGCCCTTGGCCACCAGAGCGGTGACCGCCTGATCCTGCAGGTTGTGGCCCGGTTGAAACACCAACTGGAAGCGGGGGACCAGTTGGCGCGCCTGGGCAGCGACGAATTCGCGCTGCTGATCGACACGCGCCGCGACCCGAACCGCGCCGAATGGATTGCCGAACGCATCGTCGAGGCCCTGGCCGAGCCCTATTGGATCGATGGCGAAAGCTTGCTGTTGGGCTGCAGCCTGGGCCTGGCGCATGCCCGTGCCCAGGGCGGCGCCGACCCGCTGATGTGGCACGCGCACATCGCCATGCGCCAGGCCAAGGGTAGCCAGGGCTGCACCTTCCATGTGTTCAACGAGCGCATCAACCGTAACGCCCGCAGCCTGGCCGACCTGGAAAGCGAACTGCGCCGCGCCCTGCGCCGGGATGAACTGGAACTGCACTATCAACCCCGGCTGAACCTGGCCGATGGGCGCATCGTGGGGCTCGAGGCGCTGGTGCGCTGGCGGCACTCGGACCGGGGGCTGCTACCGCCCTGCGAGTTCGTGCCGCTGGCGGAGCAAAGCGGCCTGATCGTGCCATTGGGCTACTGGGTGATTTCCCGTGCGCTGCGCGACATGCAGGCGTTGTGCGAACGCGGCCTGGAGCCGCTGCACATGGCGGTCAACCTGAGCTTCCGCCAGTTCCAGGATAGCCAGCTGCTGGCCACCTTGAGCCGGCTGATCCTCGAGCACGGGGTGGATGCTCGCTGGCTGGAATTCGAGCTGACCGAAACGGCGGTCATGCGCCGCAACGAGCTGGTACGCCAGACCATGGATGCGCTGGGCCGGTTGGGCGTGCGCTTCTCGCTGGATGACTTTGGCACCGGTTTTTCGTCGTTCGTACACCTGAACAGCCTGCCGATCACCTTGCTCAAGGTGGACCGCAGTTTCGTGGCCGAAATGGAAATGCGCGAGGAAAACCGCAAGCTGGTGCACGCCATGATCAACCTGGCGCACAACCTTAACCTTGAGGTGGTGGCTGAAGGGGTGGAGAGTGAGGAGCAACTGGAGCTGCTGCGCGGGTTTGGTTGTGACCAGGTGCAAGGATTTCTGGTCAGCAAGCCACTGCCGGTGGGGGAGTTGATGGAGTTTTTGCTGCAGGCGCCTGACTGTCAGTTGGGGGTTGTCCTTTAGGGCCCTTTCGCGGGCACGCCCGCTCCCACAGGGGCCGCGCACTGTACCTTTGGGAGCGGGCGTGCCCGCGAATAGGCCCTGAAGTCAGGCCGAGGCGGTAGCCTCTCCACCAATCCCAGCTTTGCGCAACAACCGCTTCATCCGCCACTCAAAACCAAAGGTCAGCGCCACCGCCGCGCACGCCAGCCCCAGCGCCAACCCCCACCAGATCCCGACCGCCCCGCCGCCCAGGTTGAATGCGAACAGCCAGGCGCTCGGCGCGCCTACCAGCCAATAGCAGCACAGCCCGATCAGGAAGGTGGTCTTGGCATCTTTCAGGCCGCGTATGGAGCCCATGGCGATGGTCTGCATGCCATCGAACAGCTCGAACCAGGCCGCCACCATCAGCAACTGCACCGCCAGTTGGTAGATGGCGGCAAAGCCCGGGTCATTACGGTCTATGAACAGGCTCACCAGCGCCTCGGGCAACAGCAAAAACAGCGCGGCAAAGGCAAACATCACGGTTGCCCCGAAGCCGATGCCCACGCGCCCCGCACTGCGCGCCGCCAGCAGGTTGCCGGCGCCGTAGTACAAGCCCACGCGCATGGTTACCGCATAGGAGAGCCCTGTCGGCACCATGAATGCCGTGGACACGATCTGCAGGGCGATCTGGTGGGCCGCCAATTCGGTGCTGCCCAGCACCCCCATGCACAACGCGGCAAAGGCGAACAGGCCCACTTCCACCATGTAGGTGCCGCCAATCGGCAGGCCCAGCCGCCATAGCTCACGCAGGGCGTGCAGCGATGGGCGCGACAGGCCCTTGCGCAGCGGGTAGGCGGCATAGGCCGGGTGCCAGCGGATGTACAACGACAGGGCAATGGCCATGCCCATCGACACCACCGCAGTGACCAGGCCGATACCCATCAGCCCGAGCCTGGGCAGGCCGAACATGCCCTCGATCAGCGCCACGTTGAGCAGGTAGTTCAGCACCGTGCCGACCAGGCTGATGACCATCACCGGGGTCGAACGGCCAAGGGCACTGGTGAACCCGCGCAAGGCCATGAAGGTCAGGTAACCGGGCAACGCCAGCGGCAGCAGGGTCAGAAACTGGGCAGCCGAGGCCACGTTCTCGGGCTGTTGCCCGAACAGCAGCAGTACCGGCTCAAGGTTCCACAGCACCAGCGCGGCGAACAGCGCCAGGCCCCAGGCCAGCCACAGGCCGTTCTGAGCCAGGCGGGTGGCCCCTTCGATGTCGTTGGCGCCCTTGCGAATCGCCACCAGGGTACCCACTGCGGCGATCACCCCCAGGCAGAAAATCGACACGAAGGAATAGCTGGCGGCGCCCAAGCCACCGCCGGCCAAGGCCTGCGGGCTGATGCGGGCCATCATCAGGGTGTCGGTCAGCACCATCAGCATGTGCGCCAGCTGCGAGGCGATCAGCGGCCCGGCCAGGCGCAGTAAAGCCTTGAGTTCTGTAGTGGGCGCGACGTGCATGGGCTGTCCTTGTTCCTGAGGTGATCAACGAAGCGCGATTCTGAGGCTTTGGTCAACTTTGCACAAAAGGATAAAAGCGATGGTTGGCATGAGTTGAACTCATGCCTGCAAGTTTCGGATAATTCGCTTCTGTCCCTGGATTGCAGGTGCCTCATGTCGCGCCAGCTACCTCCGCTGTATGCCTTGCGCGCATTCGAAGCCGCCGCGCGGCTCAGTTCGTTCACCCGCGCGGGCGAAGAGCTGTCGATCACGCAAAGTGCCATCAGCCGGCATATCCGTACCCTGGAAGAGCATTTCGCCTGCCGCCTGTTCGTGCGCAGTGGCCGCACCCTGCAACTGACCGAAGCTGGGCGGGTATTGCTGCCGGGGGTGCGCGAAGGCTTTGCCGCGTTCGCCCGTGCCTGTGAAACCCTGTGTGGTGAAGATGACATCCTGCGCATGAAAGCACCTTCGACCCTGACCATGCGGTGGCTGCTGGCCTGCCTGAGCCGGTTTCGCCACCTGCAACCCGGTAACGAGGTACAACTGACCAGCGCCTGGATGGATGTGGACCATGTGGACTTCAACCAGGAACCGTTCGATTGTGCCGTGTTGCTCAGCGATGGAGTGTTCCCGGCAGACTGGGAGGTACGCAAGCTGTTCCCGGAGTTGTTGATTCCGGTCGGCGCACCGGACCTGCTTGGCGAAAAGCCCTGGGGCGTGTCCCGGCTGGCCGGTATCGAGCTGCTGCACCCCACGGTGGACAAGCGCGACTGGCGTGACTGGCTGCAGCGCATGGGCCTCGCTGGCAAGGTATCGCTCAAGGGTGGGCAGGTTTTCGACACGCTGGAGCTGAGCATGATTGCCGCAGCGCGTGGCTACGGCATCTCCATCGGCGACTTGCTGATGGTGGCCGAGGACGTGGCGCAGAAGCGCCTGAGCCTGCCCTGGCCGACGGCGGTGCCCAGTGGCATGGATTACTACCTGGTGTGGCCGCGTACCCGGCGCGGGGGCGAGCGGTTGCGCCGGTTGAGTGCATTTCTGGAACAGGAGGTAGCGGCCATGGATCTCCCGGATGTGGAAATTCTCCCGCCCCTTTGATGGCCCGTGGAGGCGACAGAAAACGTTTGCGAATATCCCGGCCCGACACTCAAGTATTCGCCCGCGACGCCGATTCACTGGCACCAGCGTCCCGGAAGAGGGCGCACTTCCCGTCGATAGAAAGCGGGCGGTCAGTGTGATCAGGACGATCCCGGCCTCTTGCCAGGAGCTTCACATGTCTCAACCCCGTGCCCGCATAGCCTCGCAGCTCGGTGTCGCCCTCGCCATCGTGCTGGCGCTGGTGATTTCCGGCAGTACCCTGTTTGCCCTGCGTTCGCTGGACGATGCCAACCTCGCCACACGCCAGGCGCACCTGGGCAGTGAAGCGCGCCTGCTGGCCGACCAGCTCGAAACCTTCCACAGTTCGCTCAAGGACAATACCCAGCGCCTCAGCGGGTTGTTCGAGCGCCGCTTCGCCTCGGGCCTGTCGCTGCATGCCGGTGAAACGGTGCAGGTCGCCGGGCAGGCAACACCGGCGCTGTATCTGGGTGATCATTTGCTGAACAACGATTTTCAGCAGGTTGACGAATTCCAGCAGATGACCGCTGGCATCGCCACGCTGTTCGTGCGCAGTGGCGAAGACTTCGTGCGCATCAGCACCAACCTGAAGAAGCAGGACGGCAGCCGCGCCATCGGCACTCAGCTCGACCGTCAGCACCCGGCCTACCGCAAGTTGCTGGCCGGGCAGATGTACGTTGGCCGCGCCGTTTTGTTCGAGCGTAACTACATGACCCGCTATGTGCCGGTAAGTGACGGCAACGGCCGGGTAATTGCCGTATTGTTCGTTGGCTTCGACTACACCGATGCGCAGAACACCCAGTTTGCCAACCTCAAGCGTTTCCGCATTGGCCAGACCGGTTCGCTGGCCCTGCAGGACGAGAACGGCCAGTGGCTGGTGCCACCAGCCAATGCCGATCAACCGCTGTACAGCGCAACGGCCGCATTTGCCGAAGGCCCGTGGACGGTGGTGGCGAGCATGCCGATGGCGGAAATCCGTGAGGTGACCTGGAGTGTAGGCCTGCGCCTGGCCATCGGCAGCCTGCTGGCGATGGTCCTGGCGGTGGCGGCTACCCTATGGCTGTTGCGGCGCAAGCTGCGGCCGCTGGACGCGCTGGTGCGCCAGGCCGAAGCGCTGGGCGCAGGTGACCTGAGCGCGCGGCTGAGCGTGACCAGCCACGACGAAATCGGCCAACTGGCCAGCAGCTTCAACAAGATGGGCGAGGCCTTGTCAGGCATGGTCGAGCACATTCGCAGTGCGTCCGAGCAAGTCAGCTCGCGCGCCAAATCGTTGTCTGGCCTGTCGGCCGGGGCCTGCGAGGGCATGGAGCAGCAGTCCGGTGAAATCACCAGCATGGCCGGTGCGGTGGAGGAGTTCAGCGCCACCTCGATGAACATCGCCGACAACATGGCGGGCACCGAGCGCATGGCGCGTGACAATGCCCAGCAGACCCGCATCGGCCGCAGCGCCATGGATGAAGCATCGCGTTCGCTGAAGCAGATTGCCGATGCCCTCGGCGGTACGGCCACGGTGATGGACAGCCTGGGGGCGCGCTCGCAGGAAATCGGCGGCATCATCAGCGTGATCACTGCCATCGCCGAACAGACCAACCTGCTGGCGTTGAATGCGGCCATCGAGGCTGCCCGCGCCGGTGAGCAGGGCCGCGGCTTTGCGGTGGTGGCGGACGAAGTGCGCAGCCTGGCCGCACGAACCCGCCAGGCCACGGATGAAATATCCGGGATGATCACCAGCATCCAGCAGCAGACCGGGCACGCCATCACGACGCTGGAGCAGGGTAACCAGCTGATGCAGGAAGGTCTGCAGCGCAATGACAAGGTGGCGCAAGCGCTGGCGCGTATCGACGAGCAGAGCCGTGCGGCGGGTGAGCAGTTCACGGTGATCAGTACGGCGACTCAGGAGCAGAGCAGCACGGCGACGGTGCTCAGCCGCAATTTGCAGAGCATTGCCCAGGCCAACGGCGAGCAGCGCGAGGTGGCCAATGAGCTGGCCTTTACCGCGCGGGAGCTGGAAGGGCTGGCGGCGCAGCTGCGGCAGGAGGTCGACCGTTTTCGCTGATACCGCAGGGGGCCGCTTTGCGGCCCATTCGCGGGCACGCCCGCTCCCACAGGTACAGCGCAAGCCTTGAACCTGTGGGAGCGGGCGTGCCCGCGAATGGGGCGCCAAGCGCCCCCGGCGATCTACCGGCTTACATCGAACCTAGGTTCAACGCCTGCGCACAAGCCTGCAGCGACCGCCGCTCGCTTTGCGCATACAGCGCCAGTTCATCCTGCACCTGCAGCCCCAATGCTGCTTCAAAGGCATCGCGGTTGGCATTGCTGCCGTACTCCGCCTGCGCATCGTCACCCAGGTTGGACTGGAAGATGCCCGCCGCGCTTACCGGCAGAAAGTCCTCGTAGACCAGCGCTTCGAAGTGCACATGGCCGGCCTCGATCAAGCCCTCCAGGGTAGTCGGGCGACCGTCCTGATCCCGCGCAGCCAGGCCTTTCTCGGTAGCGAAGTAACGGAAATACGCCAGGCCCTGCTCACGCATCTGCGCGAGGTCGTCCGGGAATTCGGCAAAGCTGTCCTTCAGCAGTGTCATGTAACGTTCGGCGTTGGCCTCGGCAGGCGCACCGCCCAAGGCAGCGCGGGTGGCATCGAGCAGTTTGTCGTACAGCTGGCGGCCCTTGGGTGTCAGGGCCGCACCGCGTTGCTCGATTTCGCCAAAGCGCGCGGTGTGGCTGCCTTCGCTGCCCTGCTGGTCGCTGAAGGCGACCTTTTCCTGCAGGGCCTTGAAGCTGGTCTGGCGCAGCAGGATCGGGTGGCGGCGGGTGGGCGGGCCTTCCACCACGGCCTTGGGCGGAATGCCCTTGGCCGGCATGCCGACCTGAATGGCATCGATGTCCAGCGTACGCGGGGTCAGGTGGTTGATGTGCGGGCCCTTGAAGGCCACCACGTCGGCAATCAGGCGGTGCTGATCGTGCAACTGCTGATATTGCTCGGCGGTGACGGTGGCGTCCTGGTGCCAGCGGAAGGTGTGCAGGGCCTCCTGCACGAATGCGGCGGCATCGGTGGCATTCAAGCCGCCGTCGCGCTCGCACTGGGCGATCAGTTCGAGGGCGCGCGCGGTGAAGATCTGGCGCTTGGCCAGAATGCTCTGGGCCAGTTCGCGCAGTTGCGGGTTGTCGATCAGTTCCAGGCGCAGCAGCGAGGTGAACACCCGGAACGGGCTGATGTGCAGGGACTGCTCGTGCACCGCGCGGAAGGCGGTGGAGTGCACCGGCACACCGGCAGAGCTAAGGTCGTAGTACCCAACCGGCTGCATGCCCATCACCGCGAACAGGCGGGCGATGGTAGCCAGTTCTGCGGCGGTGCCAACCCGGATGGCGCCATGCCGCTCGTGGTCCAGGCGCTCGATTTCGCCGGTCCAGCGCAGGGCCTCGGCAACGTCGGGCTGCTGGGCCATGACCTGCTGGTTGATTTCGCTCACCAGCTCCAGCAGCGTGCCGTACAGCGGCACTTCCTGTTTGTACATGAGCGACATGGCGGCAGAAAACTGCGCGCGAATGCTGTCGGGGCTGACGAAATCGTGGGCGGGCATCGCTAGCTTCCTGGTTAGGTTCGGACGCTTACATGAAAGCTGGGAATGCACCTTGCTCACAAGCGAAAAAAAGTGAGTGTGTCATTCCTTTTTTGATCGACCTCAAGGGCCATTGGGGCTGCTTTGCAGCCCATCGCGACACAAGGCCGCTCCTACAGGTCGAGGTAGGCCCGGCAACCTCAAACCTGCAACTGCTCGCCGATCCACTCCACCAACGCCCGTACCTTGGGCACCTCCGCCGCATGCTCCGCATACGCCAGGTAATGCGCCCCGGCACTGCGCATGGCGTGATCCCATGGCACCACCAGGCTGCCGTCGGCCAGCTCCTTGGCTGCCAGGTAGCGCGGCACCAGTGCTACCCCGCAGCCTGTCTGCGCGGCGCTCAATGCCATATAGAAGGTATCGAAGCGCGGCCCGTGGTAGGCGTTGACGCTTTGCAGGCCCTGCTCCAGGAACCACTCGTGCCAGGCCTCGGGGCGCGAGGTACTCTGCAACAGCACCAACTCAGCCAGCTGTTCGGCGCCCGCCAACTCACGCCCGGCCAGCAGCTCCGGCGCACACACCGGCACCACTTCTTCGCCGAACAGCGCCACGCAGGTAGCACCCGGCCAGGTGCCCTGACCATAGAAGAACACCACGTCCGCCGAACCCTGCAGCAGGGCGAACGGCTCCATCTCGTTGCGGATATCCAGGTGGATATTGCTGTGCCGTTTGCCAAAGCCCTTGAGGTGCGGGATCAGCCAGCGCACGCCAAAACTCGGTTGAGTGGCGACCTTCAGTATCTCGGTCTGCTCGCCATAGGTGAGCACGTAGCGGCTGGACATATCTACCTGGGTAAGGATCTTGTTGACCTCGGCCAGGTACAGGCTGCCGGCCGGGGTCAGTTGCAGGCGCCGGCGAATGCGCAGGAACAGGTGATGGCGCAGCATGTCCTCCAGCTGCGCCACCTGCTTGCTGACCGCGCTCTGGGTCAGGTGCAGCTCTTCAGCGGCACGGGTAAAACTCAAATGGCGGGCTGCAGCTTCAAAGCACTGCAGGGCGGTCATGGAGGGCACCAGGCGTTTGGACATAGCGGTCTCTACGATACGGATCATTACCTGGTGGAATGATATGCGGAATAAAGGTCGTTTGTTGTACCTATGTGATCGGATTAATACTGATCCACATCATTTTTCCACCCCATCACCCGATGTAGGAGAAGCACAAATGGTTGCTGGATTGCTCGAGCGCCTTGGCGTTGCCGCCGAGGCTTACACCCAGGGCGATTACCCTGTTCACACGCCGATCGACGGCAGCCAGATCGCCTCGGTGAAACTGCTCGGCAAGGCCGAGACCACCGCCTGCATCGACCAGGCCCAGAGCGCCTTCGAAGCCTGGCGCAGCGTACCGGCACCACGCCGCGGCGAGCTGGTGCGTCTGTTTGGCGAAGTGCTGCGTGCGCACAAGGCCGACCTCGGCGAGCTGGTCTCGATCGAAGCCGGCAAAATCACCCAGGAAGGCCTGGGTGAAGTTCAGGAAATGATCGACATCTGCGACTTCGCCGTGGGGCTGTCGCGCCAGCTGTACGGCCTGACCATCGCTTCCGAGCGCCCAGGGCACCATATGCGTGAAACCTGGCACCCGCTGGGGGTGGTCGGCGTGATCAGCGCCTTCAACTTCCCGGTCGCGGTGTGGGCCTGGAACACCGCACTGGCCCTGGTGGCCGGCAACTCCGTGGTATGGAAGCCGTCCGAGAAAACCCCGCTGACCGCCCTGGCGTGCCAGGCACTGTTCGAAAAAGCCCTGAAAGCCTTTGGTGACGCCCCGGCGGGCCTGGCGCAGCTGGTCATCGGTGGCCGTGAAGCCGGTGAAGCCCTGGTCGACGACCCGCGTGTGCCGCTCGTCAGCGCCACCGGCAGCACCCGCATGGGGCGCGAAGTTGGCCCACGTGTGGCTGCACGCTTCGGCCGCAGCATCCTTGAGCTGGGCGGCAACAACGCCATGATCCTGGCCCCCAGCGCCGACCTCGACCTGGCCGTGCGCGGCATCCTGTTCTCGGCGGTCGGTACCGCCGGCCAGCGCTGCACCACCCTGCGCCGCCTGATCGTGCACCGTTCGATCAAGGACGAAGTGGTTGCCCGGGTCAAAGCTGCCTACGGCAAAGTCCGCATTGGCGACCCGCGCAAGGACAACCTGGTTGGCCCGTTGATCGACAAGCTGTCGTTCGACGCCATGCAGGGCGCCCTGGCCAAGGCCCGCGACGAAGGCGGCCAGGTATTCGGTGGTGAGCGTCAGCTGGCCGAGCAGTACCCGAATGCCTACTACGTGTCGCCAGCCATCGCTGAAATGCCGGCGCAAAGCGACGTGGTCCGCCACGAAACCTTCGCCCCGATCCTCTACGTACTGGCCTACGACGACTTTGAAGAGGCCCTGCGCCTGAACAACGAAGTGCCACAAGGCCTGTCGTCGTGCATCTTCACCACCGACCTGCGTGAGGCCGAACGTTTCCAGAGCGCTGCGGGTAGTGATTGCGGCATTGCCAACGTCAACATCGGCACCAGCGGTGCCGAGATCGGCGGTGCGTTCGGTGGCGAGAAAGAGACCGGTGGTGGCCGGGAATCCGGTTCGGATGCCTGGAAGGGCTACATGCGCCGCCAGACCAACACTGTGAACTACTCGCGCGAGCTGCCGCTGGCACAGGGTATCGTGTTCGACTGATCGGTTGATGCTGCATGGCCGGGGGCTTTGCCCCCGGTTCGCGGGTGAACCCGCTCCTACGGGCACTGCACAGCTTTTCGAACCTGTGCAGTGCCCGTAGGAGCGGGTTTACCCGCGAATGGGCTGCAAGGCAGCCCCAACAAGAACAAATTGCTGGAGCCGGGCCATGTCCGAACTGCGTCAACAATGCTTGTGGGAATTCGTCAGCACACCGAGCGTGGCCGCCCAGGCCCTGGCCGGTGAGCACAAGGCCGATGTGTGCGTGATCGGTGGCGGCATTACCGGCCTGTCGGCGGCCATTCACCTGCTCGAGCAGGGCAAGTCGGTGATCCTGCTGGAGGCCTGGAAGGTCGGCCACGGGGGCTCCGGGCGCAACGTCGGGTTGGTCAATGCCGGTACCTGGATCCGCCCCGACGACGTCGAGGCGACCCTTGGCCAGAAGCAGGGCAGCCGCCTTAACCAGGTGCTGGGTGAAGCCCCGGCTGAAGTGTTCGCAATGATCGAGCGCCTGGGCATCGACTGCCAGGCCCAGCACAAGGGCACGTTGCACATGGCGCACAACGCCACCGGCATCGCCGACCTTGAGGCCCGCCACGAGCAGTGGCGCCGTCGCGGTGCCGACGTGGAGCTGCTGACCGGCGCGCAGTGCCAGGAATACTGTGGCACCGACAAGATTTCCGCCGCGTTGCTCGACCGCCGCGCCGGCACCATCAACCCCATGGGCTACACCCAGGGCCTGGCTGCGGCCGTGGTGCGCCTGGGTGGCCAGCTGTTCCAGCAGTCGGCTGTCGAAGGCCTGGCGCGCGAGGGCGACGCCTGGCGGGTCAAGACGGCCCGTGGCTCGGTACGGGCCGACAAGGTGGTGATTTCCACCGGTGCCTACACCGAAGGCGACTGGAGCAACCTGCAGAAGCAGTTCTTCCGCGGTTATTACTACCAGGTCGCCTCCAAGCCGCTGCAAGGCGTTGAGGCCGACAAGGTACTGCCGCACGGCCAGGGCTCATGGGACACCCGCACCGTGCTCAGCAGTATCCGCCGTGACGACCAGGGCCGCCTGTTGCTCGGCAGCCTGGGCCGGGTCGACAACAAGCCCGCCTGGTTCGTGCGCAGCTGGGCCGACCGCATTCAAAGCCATTACTACCCGGGCCTGGGCAAGGTCGAGTGGGAAATGCACTGGACCGGTTGCATCGACTTCACCCCCGACCACCTGATGCGCCTGTTCGAGCCGGCGCCGGGGCTGGTGGCGGTGACCGGGTATAACGGGCGTGGGAATACCACCGGCACCGTGATTGGCCGGGCGTTTGCCGAGTTCCTGCTCAAGGGTGAGGCGGGCAGCCTGCCGATTCCGTTCTCGCCAATGAGTGGCGTGAGCGCGCCATCGCTGCGCACCGCGTTCTATGAGTCCGGGTTCTCGCTGTACCACGCGGGGCAATGCCTGCGGGTTGTGTTGTAAGTACCGGCCTCTTCGCGGGTAAACCCGCTCCTACAGGTACAACACAAGTCTCGAATATTGTGTTGTACCTGTAGGAGCGGGTTTACCCGCGAAGAGGCCAGTACAGGCTTACTTGTGCAACCAGCTGAGGAAGCCGCCCTTCTTGATCAGGGCCGGCTTCTGCAGCAACAACGACTCCCGGCTCTGGCGCCGGAACCGCTGCAACTTGCTCAGCGCCGTCTGCACATCGCCACGTTGCGCCAGGCAACTTTTCACCTGCTCTTTGTCGATGCGGTACAGCACGCAGCTGGTCAGTGTACGGAACTCGGCCAGTGACTCGTCTTCGTCGATGATCCCCTCCACCCCCAGCACCTCGCCCGGCCCCATGCGCCCGGCCTCCAGCAGCTTGTCGCCATCGCGCACAGAGGCCGACACCACGCCGCTGCCAATCACCAGCAAATGGTCGGAATGCGCGCCTACCTCCAGGATCACCTGATCCGCCAGGTACTCCACCGTCGTCATGCGCTGGCTCAATGCGTCACGCTCTTCAGCGCTTAGCGAACGGAACACCCGTACCTCGTCCAGCACTTCGCGCTGGCGGCTGCGTGGCGGCATGGCCAGGTCGACGTTCCACATTACCCCGCTCGCCTCCAGGTGGCGGTGCGCCAGGTCGAACAACTGGTTGCGCGCCGCGGTCTTGCCGCCCATGTCGGCAATGAACCCGCTGGCCTCGTACTCCACCGACTCCAGTGTCGAGGCCTTGACCGACACCTTGGGCGCAGGTGAAGCAAGGATCGCGCTGGTGCCCTGCAGGGCTTTTTCCAGTGCGTCGAACACCCGCCTGGGCCGCACTTTGGCCGGCACTACCACGTTGATCGACACCCCATGCACATCCGCCGGCCTGCTGTGGTTGAGCAGGCGCGCCTTGGCCGCCACCGAATTGGGGATCACCGCCAGGCTACCTGTGCCCGTGAGCAGGCGCGTGGCCCGCCAGTCGATATCCAGCACCTTGCCTTCGGTGCCGTCGATCGCGATCGAATCGCCAATCTGGTAGGGCCGCGTGGTGTTCAGCACGATGCCGCTGAACACGTCAGCCAGCGTGCTCTGCAACGCCAGGCCTATGACGATGGCCATCACGCCCGAGGTGGCCAGCAGGCCCTTGACTGGCAGCTGCAGCACATAGCCTGCGGCCGCTACTACCGCGGCAAGGAAGATCAGCGCCCCCAGCACGTCCTGCAGCAAGCGCCCGCCGTGGCTACCCCGCGCTACCAGCAACAGGCCGAACACCACGGTGACCGTGCGCGCGCCAAACAGCCACCAGCCGATGGCCAATACCGTGGCCATCAGGTTGCGCGGCACATCGTCCGGCCAGGGCGGTGGCTGCAGCGGGCTCATGCCGGCGGTCACCAGCACCGCGCTGAACAACAGGAAAAGCACCAGCCGCATACCGATGCGCCAGGCCCGGTGCTGGAGGGGGATCAACTGCCAGATTACGAGGTCGAGCAGGATCAGGGCAGTACCGAGCAGCAACGGGGACGACTGGATGAACGCCAGCATGGTGGTCTCGGGAGTGAGGGGAGGGCTGTGGGTAGTAATAGAGCAGGTTGGCCGGGCAGGCAATGGGCGCCTGCGTGCGGGTAAACCCGCCCTGAGCGAGATGCGGTCCCTGTGGGAGCGGGCAAGCCCGCGAAGAGGCCAGCAAATCCAGCGCCAATCTATCGTTCCCAAAACAGAACGCTAAAGCCAAAAACCGCTATCTACCGCTCGAAAGGTGACGGTTTTAATCTTCTCCCATCAACGCGAAACACCCAATTTGCTGAACTTCAAACCCTATGGAGCAACGACCATGACCAACTTCAAATACAACCGCCTGAACAAAGACGATGCCGCCGTACTGCTGGTCGACCACCAGGCTGGCCTGCTGTCGCTGGTGCGCGACATCGAGCCGGATGCCTTCAAGAACAACGTACTGGCCCTGGCTGACCTGGCCAAGTTCTTCAACCTGCCGACCATCCTCACCACCAGCTTCGAACAAGGCCCCAACGGCCCGCTGGTCCCGGAACTGAAAGCCCTGTTCCCGGACGCGCCGTACATCGCCCGACCAGGCCAGATCAACGCCTGGGATAACGAAGACTTCGTGAAGGCGGTGAAGGCCACCGGCAAGAAGCAGCTGATCATCGCCGGCGTGGTCACCGAAGTGTGCGTAGCCTTCCCGGCGCTGGCCGCCCTGGAAGAAGAGTTCGACGTGTTCGTGGTTACCGATGCCTCCGGCACCTTCAACGCCATGACCCGCGACGCCGCCCATGACCGCATGAGCCGCGCTGGCGCCCAGTTGATGACCTGGTTCGGGGTTGCCTGCGAGCTGCACCGCGACTGGCGCAACGACATTGAAGGCCTGGCCGCGCTGTGCTCCAACCATATCCCGGACTACCGCAACCTCATGACCAGCTACAACGCCTTCAACGCCAACAAGTAAGCCGCAGCCGCGGGCACCCTCAGCCGGTGCCCACGCAGGGCAGCACACTTATCCAATCCAGCGCCCGTTGGCCGTTGCACAGTGGCTGTGGGCAAGCTCACCCAAGGAACGCCGATGAACACCGCACTCCAAGACAACCGCGAAGTGGTGACCGTATGCCTGCAGCACCAGGTGCTCGATAGCACGTCGGGTACCTCGGCCGCGCAACCGCCGCGCTGGAAGCAGGCGCTGCTAACCTACCTGGTGATCTGCCCGATGACCATGGTCGTGCCGCAACTGCTGGCGCCGCTGTTTGCCCGCTTCCCGCAACTGGGGGGCGCGATCACCGGCAACCTGATCGTCAACCTGTTCGTCATTCTGCCCGTGGTGTTCTACATCATGCCTTGGGTGACCCGTCGCTGCGCCAACTGGCTGCGCGGCTGAGCCAGCCCCTGACCTCGATAATCCAGGAGATACCGCTATGAGCACGTTCGTTACCCGCGATGGTACTTCGATCTACTTCAAGGACTGGGGCACCGGCAAGCCCGTGCTGTTCAGCCACGGCTGGCCGCTGAATGCCGACATGTGGGACACGCAGATGGAGTTCCTGGCCAGCCGCGGTTACCGCGCCATTGCCTTCGACCGCCGCGGTTTCGGGCGCTCGAGCCAGCCATGGAACGGCTACGACTACGACACCTTCGCTGATGACATCGCCCAGCTGATCGAACACCTCGACCTGCGTGAGGTGACCCTGGTGGGCTTCTCCATGGGCGGCGGTGACGTAAGCCGCTACATCGGTCGCTACGGCACTGAGCGGGTCGCCGGGCTGGTGCTGCTGGGCGCCGTTACGCCGGTGTTCGGCAAGCGCGACGACAACCCCGAGGGCGTCGACCTGTCGGTGTTCGAAGGTATCGTGGCTGGCCTGCGTGCCGACCGGGCGCAGTTCATCGCCGACTTCGCCGCACCGTTCTATGGCATCAACCATGGGCAGCAGGTATCCCAGGGCGTGCAGACGCAGACCTTGAACATAGCGCTGATGGCGTCGCTCAAGGCCACCCTGGATTGTGTGACGGCGTTCTCCGAAACCGACTTCCGGTCGGACATGGCCAAGGTCGATGTACCGACGTTGGTGATTCATGGCGATGACGACCAGATCGTGCCGTTCGAGACTACCGGCAAGCAGGCGGCGGCGCAGATTCGTGGGGCTGAGCTGAAGGTGTACGCCGGCGCGCCGCATGGGTTTGCCGTGACTCATGCGCAGCAGCTGAATGAGGACCTGCTGGCGTTCTTGAGTCGCTGAACAAGCCGGGGCCGCTTTGCGGCCCCAACCGCCGGCAAGCCCACAGGGGCTGTTCAGGGCTCAGAAGCTGTGAAGCCCTTGTGGGCGCTGGCTTGCCGGCGATGGGGCCAGCCCTGGCAACACAAAACTTGATCAGGGCTAACCTTCAACAGCCCCACCGCACATCCATCCAAGCCTTGCCCCTGTATCGGGCGGCATGCTCTGCAGTCGCGCCTGCCGCCGCCGCGCCCAGAGACGGAGAACACCATGCCCCAGGACCGCCACGACAAGACTCGTCGCCAGTTCCTCGCCAGCAGCACTGTACTGGGTGCTGCCGGCGCGCTCTGGTCTGCATTGCCCTTCACCGGCGCCGCCGGTTCCGCTCACGCATCCACCCAAGGAGGTTCCATGACCGCCGACCTGATTCTGTTCAACGGCAAGCTGCACACCGTTGACCGCGAAAAGCCCACTGCCACCGCCGTCGCCATCAAGGACGGCCGTTTCATCGCCGTGGGCAACGACGCCGAGGCCATGGCCCACAAGGGCGCCAGCACGCAAATCGTCGACCTCAAGCAGCGTACGGTCATTCCCGGCCTGAACGACTCGCACCTGCACCTGATCCGCGGCGGCCTGAACTACAACCTGGAGCTGCGCTGGGAAGGCGTGCCGTCGGTGGCCGATGCCCTGCGCATGCTCAAGGACCAGGCTGCGCGCACGCCTACCCCGCAGTGGGTGCGTGTGGTGGGTGGCTGGAACGAGTTCCAGTTCGCTGAAAAACGCATGCCGACCCTGGAAGAAATCAACCAGGCTGCACCCGATACGCCGGTGTTCCTGTTGCACCTCTACGACCGCGCATTGCTCAACCGTGCCGCACTCAAGGCCGTCGGCTACGACAAGAGCACCCCGAACCCGCCGGGTGGCGAAATCCAGCGTGACAAGTTCGGCAACCCGACGGGCATGCTGATTGCCCGCCCGAACGCGATGATCCTCTACGCCACCCTGGCGAAAGGGCCGAAGCTGCCGCTGGAGTATCAGGTCAACTCGACCCGCCAGTTCATGCGTGAGCTGAACCGCCTGGGCCTGACCAGTGCCATCGACGCTGGCGGCGGCTACCAGAATTTCCCCGACGACTACTCGGTGATCCAGGAGCTGGCCGACAACAACCAGCTGACAGTGCGCATTGCCTACAACCTGTTCACCCAGAAGCCCAAGGAAGAACTGGACGACTTCAGGAAGTGGACATCCAGCGTCAAGCTGCACAGCGGTACCGACTTCCTGCGCCACAACGGCGCTGGCGAAATGCTGGTGTTCTCCGCCGCCGACTTCGAGGACTTCCTCGAGCCGCGCCCGGACCTGCCGCAGACCATGGAAGAAGAGCTGGAGCCGGTGGTGCGCCACCTGGTCGAGCAGCGCTGGCCGTTCCGCCTGCATGCCACCTACAACGAATCGATCACGCGCATGCTCGACGTGTTCGAGAAGGTCAACCGCGATATCCCGTTCAATGGCCTGCCGTGGTTCTTCGACCACGCCGAAACCATCACCCCGCAGAACATCGAGCGCGTGCGTGCGTTGGGCGGCGGCATCGCCATCCAGGACCGCATGGCCTTCCAAGGCGAGTACTTCGTCGACCGCTATGGCGCCAAGGCTGCCGAGCAGACCCCGCCGATCAAACGCATGCTGGAGATGGGCGTGCCGGTCGGCGCGGGCACCGACGCTACCCGCGTGTCCAGCTACAACCCCTGGACCTCGCTGTACTGGCTGGTCAGCGGCAAGACCGTTGGCGGCATGGAGCTGTACAAGGAAGGCCTGGACCGCGAGACCGCGCTGCAGCTGTTCACCCAGGGCAGTGCCTGGTTCTCCAGCGAGCAAGGCAAGAAGGGCCAGATCAAAGTAGGCCAACTGGCCGACCTGGCGGCCTTGTCGTTGGACTTCTTCAGCGTTGATGAAGAAGCGATCAAGGGCATCGAATCGGTGCTGACCATTGTCGATGGCAAGGTCGTGTACGGTGCCGGCGAGTTTGACCGCCTCGGGCCACCGCAGGTGCCGGTGCTGCCGGAGTGGTCTCCAGTAGCCAAGGTGCCGGGGCACTGGCGCGTGGGTACGCCGTCGCTGGCGGCAGCCGTGCACCAGTGTTCGGGGCCGTGCGGGGTGCATGCGCACAGCCATGACAAGGCGCGCAAATCGAGTGTTCCGGTCAATGACTTCCAGGGGTTCTGGGGGGCGCTGGGCTGTTCGTGCTTTGCTTTCTAAGCTGATGTGATGTCGAGAAGAAGGGGCTGCGCGGGTAATGCCTGTCAGTTAAGCGTTACTGGGGCTGCTTTGCAGCCCTTCGCGGGCACGCCCGCTCCCACACGTTAGGCGCTGAACTCAAGAAATGCGCGATACCCTGTGGGAGCGGGCATGCCCGCGAAGAAGCCAGCTCAGGACTCAAGCCATGTCGCTGACCGCAAACTCTTCGGCCAAGTGATCGATCAACGCCCGTACCGAAGGCAGCAACCCACGCCGCGACGGGAATATGGCATGCACGATGCCACAGCGCGGGTGCCAGTCCGGGATCAGTTCCACCAGCCGCCCCGCCGCCAGGTCCTCGCGCACGGCCACCCTTGGCAAGTGCGCAATGCCAACCCCGGCCACCACGAAATGACGCAGGGCAAACAGGTCGTCGGTCACCATGCGTGGTTTGTGCGGGATGACGATGCTGCGGCTGCTGTCTTCACCCCGAAACAGCTCCCACTGGTACTCGCGCTGGGCGCTGCCCCAGTGCAGGCTGGGCAGCGTGCTGAGCAACTGCGGGTCGAAACTTTTGGGCAACTGCTCCAGGTATTGAGGCTGGCCGACCAGGCACTGGGTGCTGTTGCTTAGCACCTTCATCACCATGTCGGTGTTTTCCAACGGTGGAAAGCGCACCCGCAAAGCGATGTCGAAGCCCTCGTGCAGCAGGTCGACGCGGCGGTTGGTACTTTCGATGAACAGCTCCACCTGCGGGTACTTGAGCATGTAGCGGGTCAGCATCGGCCCGACCCAGGAGTTGAGCAGGGTGGTCGGGCAGCTGATGCGCACCAGCCCGCGCGGTTCGCTGCGGTTGCGCTCGATGATCTCCGCCGCGCCCTCGGCCTCCACGCGCATGGCCAGGCAGCGGTTGTAGTAGGCCTGGCCGATCTCGGTGAGCGAGCAATGGCGGCTGGTGCGGTGCAGCAGGCGCACGCCCAGGCGCTCCTCCAGGTCGGCGATGCGCCGGCTGAGCTTCGACTTGGGCATGTCCAGCGCCCGGCCTGCCGGGGCGAAACCACCGTGCTCGACTACTTGGGTGAAGTAGTAGAGGGAGTTGAGGTCTTCCAATGATCGGTCTCCGGGTTTTGGCTTGCCGGCAGCCCCTACACAGCCATCGTTCACGAAACGGAACGCTAAAGCCAGATTCTGCTGACTACCGCCGCAAAGGTGATGATTTTAATCTGTGTCCATCAACGCGAAACACCCCGAACAGCTGAAAAATTCATAAACCTTTGGAGCACAGACCATGAGCAAATTCACCTACAACCGCCTGAACAAAGACGACGCCGCTGTACTGCTGGTAGACCACCAGGCTGGCCTGCTGTCGCTGGTGCGTGACATCGAACCGGACAAGTTCAAGAACAACGTGCTGGCGCTGGCCGACCTGGCGAAGTTCTTCAACCTGCCGACCATCCTCACCACCAGCTTCGAGCAAGGCCCCAACGGCCCGCTGGTACCGGAGCTGAAGGAGCTGTTCCCGGACGCGCCGTACATCGCTCGCCCCGGCCAGATCAACGCCTGGGACAACGAAGACTTCGTCAAGGCGGTGAAGGCGACTGGCAAGAAGCAGCTGATCATTGCGGGTGTGGTGACCGAGGTGTGCGTGGCGTTCCCGGCGCTGTCGGCGCTGGAAGAGGCATTTGACGTGTTCGTGGTGACTGATGCTTCCGGCACCTTCAACGAAATGACCCGCGATGCGGCGCATGACCGCATGAGCCAGGCCGGTGCGCAGATGATGACCTGGTTTGGCGTGGCCTGTGAGCTGCACCGTGACTGGCGCAATGATGTGGAAGGGCTGGCGGCGCTGTGCTCCAACCACATTCCGGATTATCGGAATCTGATGACCAGCTATAACGCGTTGACTGCGGGTAAGTAACCGATCACTAGCAGTACGCATACAAGCCGGCTCCTTGCATAAGGGGCCGGCTTTTTTTGTTTACTGTACCGGCCCTTTCGCGGGCTCGCCCGCTCCCACAGGTGTCGCGCAAGCTTCAAACCCACTGCAGAACCTGTGGGAACGGGCATGCCCGCGAAGAGGCCGGCACCGGCAATCTCAATTCACTGACTGCATTCAGGTTGCCCCAGAACAGGCTCTTGCCGGTTTCGCCCAGGTGTTCCAGGGCTTTGTAGCCACAGCCGTAAGCGCCCCGCAGGTACTGGGCGACATGGACCAGGGCGTCATGGGCGCAGATGCCCGGGTTTACGGTGAACAAGTGTGGGTGGCCAGCATCGCAGCGGTTGAAGGCGCGTTGGGCTGTGTCGGGCTGAACTGTAACGACCCATTTCCCCGCAGAAGGCGGAAGTTGTACGCGGGGTGGAAAACCGGTGGGCAGGCAAGCCGGTTGGCCAAACGGCTACACGCGCACAACTGCCATTACGGCAGCCCTTTATCACATCCGGGTTTCCATACCCGATCGCTGAACCGACAGCGACCCGGTGATCGTCAGGAGACAGGATGAGGGCGTTCAGAGCCCCCAGATTGGCGAGTGCCCCATTCCGCTTTGGGCAATTTCTGACAGTGAAAAAGGATGGCATGACGGCGCCATTGAGCAACGTCGAGAGCAAACTGGGCAACCCGGAAATCCTTCAGGAGTAACCCCATGTTCCGCTCCACTGCCAGCTTGAAGGTGTAAGGCATGACCTTACACTAACCCTTCAATGATCAGAAGTTTCAGGCACAGGGGCCTGAGGCTGCTCCATCAGCTACGTGACACATCTGGGGTGCGTGCGGATCATGTCAATCGCTTGCGGCGTTTGCTTGCTTCCCTTGACGTAGCAAAAACGGCTTCAGATATGAATCGCCCTGGTTATCGTCTTCATCCCCTGCATGGAAAGCTGGAAAGCTTTTGGGCGGTGAATGTTTCGGGTAACTGGCCCCTCGTGTTTCGCTTCATTGGTACCGATGTGGAGCTTGTTGACTATCTCGATTACCACTAAGGAGGCCTCAGCCATGCCTATGTTTGATCCTCCCCATCCCGGGGAGTCATTGCGAGAGGATGTGTTGCCCGCAATTGGAATGAACGTCTCTGAGTTAGCTCGTCACCTGGGCTACTCACGGGGGCAATTATCCACGGTGCTCAATGGGCGTGCCGCAATATCTGCCGATCTTGCTTATCGACTTGAATTGGCTGGCCTCGGTCCTGCCCGGCAGTACCTTGCCGAACAGGCGGCCTACGATCTTTGGCAAGCGGCCCACCGTGAGCATCCTAAGATAGAGCGGTTGATATTTGCCTGATTGTTCAGTCCGCATCCGAATCAAACAACCGCTCCAACTCAACCCGCGCCTCCTTGGCCGTTTGCATCACCTTGGCCCGGTCATCGCGGACCTGCCCCTGGGCCACCAGCACTTCTTCGTCATGCTGGGTGAACCGTGCAATCCGGTCCGCCGCCTGCTCATCGCTCAAACCCAGCCCCACCAGCGCGCGGCGGGTCATCTCTAAGCTGGAATAGAACGTCTCGCGGATTGGCTCGGCACCGACATCCGCCAACTTGTGCACATGCTGGCGGTTGCGCGCACGGGCCAGCACTTTCAGGTGCGGGTACAGGCGCTTCACCCGCTCGGCTGTGTGAATGGCAGCTTCAGGGTCATCGATGGTGATGATGAAGTACTCCGCTTCACCCACCTTGGCGGCATGCAGCACTTCCTGGCGCAGCGGGTCGCCGTAGAACACCGGCACCTGCTCGAACATACGGGTCATCTCGATGGCATCGACCGAGGTTTCCAGGGCAATGAACGGGATCTTCTGCGCGCGCAGGATGCGTGCAACGATCTGCCCCATACGCCCCATGCCGACGATTACCGCCCGAGGCGTATCCGCCTGTATCTGCTTGTATTGCTCAGGCACTTCACGCGCAGGTTGCGGCCGCTTGAGGGCGCGGGCGCAGGCAATCATCAGCAGCGGGGTAATGGCCATCGACAGGGTGATGGTCATCAGCAGCAGGTCGTAGGTCTGGGCGTCGAACAGGCCCTGGTCCTTGCCCAGCTTGAACACCACGAACGCGAACTCGCCGCCGGCCGCCAGCACCATGCCCAGGCGTAGCGCGCTGGCGCCGCTCAGGCCACCGGCCAGGCGGCCAACGCCAACCAGCAGCACCAGCTTCACTGCCACCAGCAGCAGGGTCAGGCCCAGCACCACCAGCGGCATTTCCAGCAGCAGCCGCAGGTTGGCACCCATGCCGACACTGATGAAGAACAACCCCAGCAGCAGGCCCTTGAAAGGCTCGATCTGAGATTCCAGCTCGTGGCGGTACTCCGAGTCCGCCAGCAACAAGCCGGCGAGGAAGGCACCCAGCGCCATGGAAATGCCGGCTTCCTCCATCAACCAGGCGGTACCGATCACCACCAGCAGCGCAGTGGCGGTAGACACCTCTGGCAGGCCGGTGCGGGCCACCGTGCGGAACACCGGGCGCAGCAGGTAGCGGCCGCCGACGATCACCACGGCGATGCTGGCGAAGATCTGCAAGCCGTGTTGCAGGCTGTCGCCGTGGCTGGTGTCCGGCCCGCTGGCGGCCAGCAGCGGCACCAGGGCGATCAGCGGTATGGCGGCGATGTCCTGGAACAGCAGGATGGCGAAGGCCAGGCGGCCGTGCGGGGCATTGAGTTGCTTGCTTTCGGCCAGGCTTTGCAGGCCGAGGGCAGTGGATGACAGCGCCAGGCCAAGGCCGAGCACGATGGCCGCAGGTAGCGCCTGACCGAAACCGAACAGGGCAATGGCGCCGATCAGCACGCCGGTCAGCACCACTTGGGCGGTACCGACGCCGAACACTGCCTTGCGCATCAGCCATAGGCGTTTGGGGGACAATTCCAGGCCGATGATGAACAACAGCAGCACCACGCCCAGCTCGGAAATGTGCGCCACGCTTTCGGTATCGCGGATCAAACCCAATGCCTGCGGGCCAATGACCACACCGGCCAGCAGGTAGCCAAGCACGGCACCCAGTTGCAGGCGCTTGGCCAAGGGCACGGCAAGGACGGCGGCGAGCAGAAAGATCACCGCGGTTTGTAGAAGGCTGCCTTCATGTGGCATGGGCTCGTACTCCATGAGCTGCCGGGGCAGCGTTCGAACGGGTTGGCGGACAATTCTGAGGGCCGGGGGTGGTGTTAGACAATCCGCCATCGGGGAGAAAGATTGTCCTGAAAAATGAGACAACCTGTGCAGCCCTGTGGGCGCGGGTTTCCCCGCGAAGCGGCCCGCACAGGAAACACACTGACTCAGGCCCCACCAAACTGTGCCCGATACTGCGCCGGCGTCATGCCAATCCGTTCGCAGAACACCTTGCGCATGTGCCGGTCACTGCCAAACCCGCACTGCGCCGCCACCACCTTCAGTGGCAGGTCGCCGCATTCGAGCAACTGGCGGGCGCGGTCGATGCGCGCATTCTGCAGGTATTGCAGTGGCGTAATCCCCACCTCGCGCTGAAACGTGCGGGCAAAGTTGCGCCCGCTCATGGCCACCAGGTCGGCCATTTTCTGCACGGTGAAGGCCTGCTCGATATGATCGACGATGTATGCCTGCACCCTCGCCACTGGCGAGTCGTCGCGTGGCACTGCCGCCAGCAGCGGCCCATACGGCGTTTGCCCTCCTTGCCGGTGGCGCGCCACCAGCAGCACCTTGGCCACTTCCAGGGCCAGTGCCTTGCCGTGGTCTTCGGCGATAACTGCCAGTGCCAGGTCAATGCCCGCCGTAATGCCACCAGACGTGATCAGGCAGCGATCGATGACATAGATCTGCTCGGTTTCAACCTTGGCCGCGGGAAACGCCTGCGCCAGGCGCTCCACGTAGTTCCAGTGGGTGGTGCAACGGTAGCCGTCCAGCAGCCCGGCCCGGCCCAGCAAAAATACCCCGGTACAAATCGCCCCGAACCGCTTGGCACTGCGCACGGCGTGGGGTAACCAGCGCTCGAGCACTGGCAGCGCGATGTCGTACGCGCCAGGGCCACCGGGCACCAGCAGCAGATCCACGGCGGCAGGCAGGTCTTCGAGGCGTAGGTCGGCCACCACCTTCAGCCCGCACGAGCCACGCACCGCCGCCTGCCCCTCGGCCAGGGTGAGCAACTGGTAGCGCCGCTCGGCCGGCAGGAAACGGTTGGCGATGGCGAATGCATCCATAGGCCCCGTCACGTCCAGCAACAGCACATCGTTGAACAGCACCATGGCTACGGTGCGGTGGGCGGTTTTTTCCTGCATTGCTTTTATACCTTGAATCCTGGGTGCGGCTGACGGCCTGTAACTGAATATGAAACGCATCTTATGGTAGCGGCAAACCCGCCAGGGCCAGCACCGCACAATTAAGAACAATTCAGCTTTGGCTCAGGACTTTGTCATGTGCCGGGGGTGAGACTTTCCCTACTGAACAGGAGAGTCGCCATGCACGACGGGACGCCTCAAATGCCGCTGCAACCCCCTGGGGCCCTGACGCCTGCACGGTTGCGCCTGGCCAAGGAACTGATGCTGCGCAGCTCGCTGCCGATCATCGAGATCGCCGGCCTGTGCAACCTCACACGCAGCCATTTCTCCCGAGCTTTCAAGGTCAATACCGGGCTTTCGCCCCAGGCCTGGCGCCTGCTGGCACGCATGGAAAAGGCCAAGCGCCTGCTTGCCACCGAGGCGCCCATTACCCACGTGAGCCTGGAATGCGGGTTCTGTGACCAAGCCCACTTCACCCGTGCCTTCAGCCGCCTGGTCGGCCAGCCGCCGAATGCGTGGCGCCAGGCCCAGGCCTATTCTTAAGCCGGAGCTATTCACGGGTATAGCCCCCTGCGGGTAGTACCGCGCCGCTTTTCCAACCGAGGAGTCACCCCCATGAGCCAACCCGATTACAAGCGCCTGAACAAAGACGACGCCGTGGTACTGCTGGTGGACCACCAGACCGGCCTGATCTCGCTGGTGCAGGACTTCGCCCCCAACGAGTTCAAGAACAACGTGCTGGCCCTGGGTGACCTGGCCAAGTTCTTCGGCCTGCCGACCATCCTCACCACCAGTTTCGAGCAAGGCCCGAACGGCCCGCTGGTGCCGGAGCTCAAGGCCATGTTCCCGGACGCGCCCTACATTGCCCGCCCAGGCCAGATCAATGCCTGGGACAACGAGGATTTCGTCAAGGCGATCAAGGCGACCGGGCGCAAGCAACTGATCATTGCCGGCGTGGTCACCGACGTGTGCGTGGCCTTCCCGACCCTGTCGGCGCTGGCGGAAGGTTTCGAGGTGTTCGTGGTCACCGATGCCTCGGGCACCTTCAACCCAACCGTGCAGCAGGCAGCGTGGGTGCGCATGACCCAGGCGGGCGCGCAGATGATGAACTGGTTCTCGGTGGCCTGTGAGCTGCACCGCGACTGGCGCAACGACATCGAAGGGCTGGGCAACCTGCTGTCGCAGCGCATACCCAACTATCGCAACCTGATGAACAGCTATGCGGCGCTGACGTCGCGCTGATTCAGCCCTGAACCGGCCTTGCAGCGGGTACACCCGTTTCTGCAGCGTGGTATGCGCAGGTGCGGGGTGCACCGTGAACAGGCCGGCACAGGCTAGCGGTCACTGACCGGCAGGGTGAAGCTAATCCGGCAGCCGCCCAGCTCCGACACCAACGCCTGCAACTGGCCGCCGTGGGCCTGTACCACCGAATTGCAGATCGCCAGCCCCATGCCCATGCCGCTGCCCTTGGTGGTGTAGAACGCATCGAACACGCGCTCGCGTTCTTCAACCGCAATGCCCGGCCCGTTGTCGTCCACACAGATCTCTACCTGCCCCGCAACTACCGCCGAGGCAATGCGCAGCACGCCATCGGCACGGTACCCCGCCAGCGCCTCCAGGCCATTGGTGATCAGGTTGAACATCAGCTGTTGCAACTGCACCGGGTCGGCCACCACGCTGACCCCCACGTGCAAGTGGGTTTGCACCTGCACTGCACCCTTGGCGGCATCGGTCGAGGTCAGGCGCACCACCTCGCGGATCACCGCGTCCAGCTTCACCGCCTGGCGCTGCAGCGGTGCCTGCTTGGCCAGCGAGCGCAACGCCCGCAGGATGTTGGCAGCACGCTCGCTATCGTTGCGGATGTCCTCCAGCCCGGCCATCGCTTCTTCGAGGTCGGGCTTTGCACGCTTCAGCCAGCGCAGGCTGGCGGCGGCATTGGCAGCGATACCCAGCAACGGCTGGCTTATTTCGTGGGCAATCGAGGCCGACAGTTCGTTCATGACTTGCAGGTGGGCAGTGCGCGCAAGCTCTGCGCGAGAATGACGCCGTTCCGCCTCTATCTGCGCCCGGCTCTGGTTGTCTTCGGCCAGGCGTGTGTAGAACTTGGCCGTCTGCAGTGACACCGCGGCCTGCGCCGCCAGGATCTCCAGCATGGCCAGGCGCTGGCTGCCGAACAGGCCGGGTACCAGGCGGTTTTCCAGGTACACCAGGCCGATCAGCACCCCCTGGATCACCAGGGGCAGGCACAGTACCGAGCGGGCACCACGTGCCTGCAGGTCCTGGCGAAAGGCTTCGGGGCAATCGCTTTGCGCATCACTCAGCACCAGCGGCTTGCGCGTACGCATGGTGGTGTTGATGACCGACAACGGTGCCTGGGTCATGAATTTCTGGCAATTGTCCATGTTCACGTGCAGCCCGGCATCGTCGATGTAGGCGAGGGCGGCCATCTGGAATTCGGCACCGCTGACGATCAGCAGCGCACCGTGGTCGGCGCCGGAGTGCTCGGTCAGGTGGCCCATCAGGGTTTCGATCAGGCCTTCCAGCAGCACCTCCTCGGACAGCGCTCGCGCCGCTTCGATACCGGCCTCGAGGTCCAGCCTGGCCTGCTGCGTGGCACGCTGGGTTTCCTGGATCGGCTGGGTGCGCAGGAACGGATGCAGGGTCTCGAGTTGCTGCACCTTGCCGGTTGCGCCCCAGATGTGGAAACAATCGCGAGCGACGCGCAGGTGCAGGTTGGCACCGGAAATCAGGCCGCTGGGGATGCACACTTCCGCCAGTTGCTCATGGGCCAGCGCCTGTTCGTGGATGAAGCCGGCAGCGGTGGCGGCGATCTGGGCCTGGTCGAAGCAACGAATGGCGGCCAACCCGTCGCCCTCCAGCTTGGTGATCACCCCTTCGATCAGCAGCAATTTGTTGCGGAACGTGGCCGGGTTGAAGCCTGCCCAGTGAGCGAAGCGCTCACGCAATGCCTGTAGTGCGTGCAGCTTGTCGGCAAGGCTGCCGGGGGCCTCCGGGCTGCCCAGGAGCAAGCCACGGAACAGGTGATAGTCGGCCAGGTTGATGTGGGCCGGCGCGGCCCAGGCGTAGTCGCCGGCCCGCGCCAGGTCGGCCATGGCCTGCGTATGGTTGCCCAGGTAGAAGGCGCTCATGCCGGCGAACAGGTACTCGAAGAACCGTGTAATGGGCGAGTTCGAGGGTGCGGTTGCGGTCGTGCCGGTGGTGCCGCTGAGGGCGGCGACGAACGCTTGCTGGGCCAGCAGGGTCTGCGCCACCTCCAGGTAGCCATGCCGGCGCGCAGTGGCCAGGCCCTGGGCGACTTCCTCGGCCACTTCCGGCAGGTAGCGGCCCATGATCAGCGAGTCGGAAACCAAGTGGTTGCAGGCATGGCAGCTCATGGCCAGGTCGCCGCTCAGGTGCGCCGAATCGACGGCCTCCACGGCGGTGCGGCGGGCCAGCTCCATGGGCGACGTCCAGGCACTGAGCTGGTCCAGAGCGAGCAGCGCGCTGCTCAGGTCGGCCTCCAGGCCGTGGCGCTCGATCAGCTTGAGCGCCGCCAGGCAGCAACCATGGCCATCGTGATAGGCACCAAAACGCTCGGCGCACATCACCCCGTACCAGGCCAGGCCGTAGGTGCTCCCTGGCGCCACGCCATGCAGCAACGCCAGCTCCGTGAGCTTGGCCAGGTGCAGGAAACACAGGTCGTCCTGCACCAGGAAGGATGACGACAGGGTCGCCAGCAAACCCACTGCCACTACCACCTCTTGCGAGTCGGTGCGTGGCAGCGACTCCAGGCAGTGAAGGCCTTTCTGCTCGATCAGGCTTTGCACACGGGCATGGCTGGCTTGCACCTGGTGTGGGTCAAGGCCTGGCGCGAGTTCGATACCCAGCATCCGCAGGCCGCCAAGCGCGCTGGCGATGGCAGCCTGGCAGTTACCCTGCAAGGTCTCCAGGCGTGCCTGCAACTGGCACACCCTGGCCCGCTCCAGCGTCGAGCCGGCACGCTGGCGGCATTCAGCCAGGCGGGCCTGGGCGGCGACCGTGCGCGACAGTTGCAAGTCGCACTCCGTTGCCATGCTGGCAATGGCAAAGCCAAGCGTGGCGCGGCTTTCCAGCGTACTGCAGGCTTCGAGCAGCTGTTGTGCCGTGTGCAGGTAGCCGGCGGCCTGCTCATAGGCGCGGCTGTCACGCGCCCGCTGTGCCGCTTCGTACGTAAGCTGCAGGAAGGTTGCGCAGTCATTTGCGGCAAACCCGCACGGGCTGGCGCGTTGCAGCTGATGGGCAATCTCGAACAGCAGCGCCTGCAAGCGGTCTGGCCAAGCCCCGAGCATGGCCAGGGCAATGCGCGCATGCAGCGCTTCGCGCTCGTGCCCTGGCGTGAGTTGATACGCCGCTTCCTGCACGCGGTCATGCACGAAGCCCAGGCCGCTCTGGCTCGACAGCAGGAAGCCCGCGGCAATCAGGGCCTGCACCGCAGTGCCTGGCGCCCGCCCCAGCACCCGCTGCAATACGCCATTGTCGCAGCGGCTGCCTGCGGCGCTGGCGATGCGCAGTACGTCGCGCTGTGGCGCGGGCAGGCGCGCCAGGCGGTGGATCATCAGCTCGGCGACATTGTCGGCGTAACGGTGCCGGGCCACGGCCTGTGGGCACCACGACCAACGCATGGCCTGGGTATCGAAGAAGAACAACTGGTCTTCGACCATGGCGCGCAGGATCTGGTGGATGAAGAACGGGTTGCCTGCGGTCTTCTCATGTACCTGTGCAGCCAGTGCCAAGGCGGCTTCGGCATCCACGTGGTAGCGCTCGGCGATCAACTCGGCCACCGCGCCAACGGCCAGCGGGCGCAGGTTCAGGGTGGTGCTGCGCAGTGTGTGGGGGACGCTGGCCGGGCCTTGGGTAGTGCCGGTGTCGCTGCGTTGGGCAAAGATCAGCAGCAGGTTGCCGGGCGCGTTTGCCAGCAGTTGCGCCAGGAGCTGGCGCGAGGCCTCATCGACCCACTGGATGTCGTCGATGAACAGCACCAGTGGCAGGCCGGGGCGGCTGAATACTGCAAGGAATTCGACCACGGCCCGCAGCTCCTTCTGCAGCGCCATGGGGGTAAGTTTGCCTGGCAGTGGCGGCAACGCGCCGAGCACTAGCTGCAGGTCTGGCGCCAGTTTGCCCAGCAGCCGGCCGTGGCCTTGGATGCGGCGCAGGATGTCGTGGCGCAGGGCGTCGAGTTCGTGGCTGTCCTTGGCCAGCAACTGGGTGGTCAGGGCGCCGAGGATTTCCACCCAGGGCGCGTAGGGCGCAGCCTGCGACACGCTGTTGCACTTGCCGACCGCCCAGTACCCTTGAGCATTGGCCTTGAGTGCAGCGGCCACCAGGCTCGACTTGCCCATGCCTGCGGCGCCTTGAATATGCAGCACTTGCGGCGTGCTGTCGCGGCGCAACCCCTTGAGCAGCAGCGCAATGGCCTGCTGTTCGGCATCGCGGCCATACAGGCGGCTGCCATGGGCGGCGACCGGGTCGGCGCAACCTGGTTCAAAGGCCGCCATGTGTTTGCTGGCAGCCCATTGCCGGTGGCAGTAGCCCAGGTCCACGGCCAGGGCGTGTGCGCTCTGGTAGCGTGCGTCCGGTTCCTTGGCCAGGGCCTTGGCCAGCACGCTGCTCAGCGGCTGCGGCACGCGGTTGTCGACTTCGCAGGCGGTCTTGGGTTGTACCCCGGCATGCAGCTGACGCCAGTGCTGGGTATCGCGCCCGGTCAGTGGCAATTCACCGAGCAGGAGCTGGTACAGGATCGCCCCCAGGGCATAGATGTCACTGCGCAGGTCGTTGTTGCTGCCGTGCGGGCAGACTTGCTCGGGCGCCAGGTAGGTCCAGTTGCCGAGCGGCATGCCTTGCTTGCCGAGCGGATGCGCAGGTGTTGCACGGAACCCGCCCAGCCGCACCTGCAAGTTGTCCTGCACATGCACATGGTCTGGCTGCAGGGCGCCGTGCAGTACATGGCTTTGGTGGGCCTGGGCCAAGGCAGTGGCGGCGTTCAGCGCAATCTCCAGGAACGGCTCCAGCGCCAGCCGGCCTTCGCTGAGCAGGTCGGCGATGGAGTGACCGGCCGGGTACACCAGCAGTGGGCCTTCGGGGGAACGCACGAACGCGCACGGCACCACTGCCCACTGTGGGTCCAGTTTCAGCCGGTAGTCGCGCTCCAGGCGCTGACAGGCGGCGGGCGCTTCGAGCGGTGCGCGCATGGCGAGCCAGGCTTGCCCGCTGGTGGGGTCGCACAGGCGGAAGCAACTGAGCTCGCCATCCTGGCCCAACGCTGTGATGTCGCAGTTGTTGAGCCAGCTTTCGTCGACTGTCTGGTCGTAATCGATGGGCCTGTGAGCAAGGCGTTCATCGCGCATGAAACACCCCCCCTGCTGGCGACATCCTGAGACGTGAGTATACGCAGCCAGCCCAAGGGGAATGCGGGTTGCAGCCCGCTTGGCAGGAACGGGCACGCTGTTGTCCGTTATCGTCCCCTGGCCTTTTCCGGGCGCTTGTATAGTGCCTTGAACACCCTATCCCTCGGGATAATTGTTCCACCGCATCCGCTGGCCTAGGCTGTTCGTGGCTGCGCGAATGCCCGTGCCCGTGCGAGGAAGCCATGATCCGAATAGGCAATGCCCTGGTGTCCCTGGAGCGCCGCGAAGTGTTGCTCGACGGTAAGCCCATGCTGCTGGGCGGGCGTGCGTTCGAGGTGCTGGCCACACTGATCAGGGCCAAGGGCCGGGTGGTCGACAAGGAAGAATTGTTCAGCCAGGTGTGGGCCGGCACCGTGGTCGAGGACAACAACCTGCAGGTCCAGGTGTCGTTGCTGCGCAAGGCATTTGGCGACCGTGGGCTGATTCAGACCGTAGCTCGGCGTGGCTACCGGTTGGCGGCCGAGATCAGCTTCGCGGCCCCAGGCCGGGCATTGGGGGCTTTGCCGTTGTGCGCAGGCGCCGACACCCTGGAGCCATCCGGCGAAAGTGCGGATGTGCCAGTGCTGGTGGTTGATGACGACCCATCGGTACGCACGGCGCTCGGCCGGCTGCTGCGCTCGCAGGGCATACCCCATCATCTGTTCGCCAGTGCCGAGGCGCTGTTTGAAGCCCGGCTGGAAACCCCTTACGCCTGCCTGTTGCTCGACATGCACCTGCCCGATATCACCGGCTTGCAAGTGCAGGAAACGCTGCGCCAGCTGGCGCTGCCCTGGCCGATCGTGTTCATGACCGGCTTTGGCACCATTGCGATGACCGTGCAGGCGATGCGCGCAGGTGCCGTGGAGTTCCTCACCAAGCCTTTTGACGAGGAGCAGTTGCTGGCCCTGCTGGGGACGCTGCGGGTGCGTGCCGTGGCCGAAGGGCGCAAGTGGCGCCATGCCCGGCTCGTGGCGGAAAAGTACCAGCGCCTGACCCCGCGTGAGCGCCAGGTGTTCTCGCTGGTGGTCGACGGCCTGTCGCACAAGCAGATCGCCAGGCAGATCGGCACCAGTGAGGTGACCACCAAGGTGCACAAGAAGAGCATCATGAACAAGATGCAGTCGCGCTCATTGGTGGAGTTGGTGGCCATGCACAACGTGCTCGGCACACAGCAGGAGGGCATGGGCGGCGCATGAGCAGATGGGTATGCATCGTCGATGACGATGCTTCGGTGCGCAAGAGCCTGGCCAACCTGCTGCGTTCAGCCGGGTTCGAGACCCTGACCTTCGCCGGCGGTGCCCCGTTCCTGGCGTCTGAACGGGCAGGGCAGGCCGGTTGCGTGCTGCTCGATCTGAAGATGCCCGGCATGAGCGGGCTGCACGTGCAGCGTGAGCTGGCGCTTCGGCAATGGCCGATAGTGGTGATCTGCATGTCGGCGCATTGGGATGATGCCGCCATGCACGCGGCGACGCGGCTGGGGGCGCTGGAGTGCCTGGGCAAGCCGTTTTCTGAAGAGGTATTGCTGGCGGTGGTTGAACGGGCATTGGCTGGCCGCCAGTAAACCAGGGGATGGTGCAGGCCCTTGCCTGCAAGGCCACTGCTGAACCTAACTGCTCCCCGGCCGATACTGCAGGGCCTCGGCCAGATGCGCCCGGCCAATGGCCTCGCACCCCTCCAGGTCCGCCAGCGTTCGCGCTACCTTCAACAACCGGTGTGCCGCGCGCAGCGATAGCGTCAGCCGCTCGCAGGCATTTTCCAGCCAGACTTGGTCGGCGGCTTTCAAGGCACAATGCCGGCGTAAACCTTCGAGATCGAGGAAGGCATTCGCGCAGGCCTGACGCCCGTGTTGCAGCGCTCGGGCCTGTGCCACTTTCACAGCCACAGCGGCACTGGTTTCACCGCTAGGCTGGTTGTTCAGCGTGGTGCTTTCGCGGGCCACGGTCAGGTGCAGGTCGATGCGGTCCAGCAGTGGCCCGGACAGTTTGTTGCGGTAGCGGGCGATCTGCTCGGTGCTGCAGCGGCAACGGTCGGTCGGGTCGCCGAGGTAGCCGCAAGGGCAGGGGTTCATGGCCGCCACCAGCTGAAAGCGCGCGGGAAAGCGTACCTTGTCGCGGGCCCGGGCAATCACGATTTCACCGGACTCCAATGGCTCGCGTAACACCTCCAGCACGCGGCGCTCGAATTCCGGTAGCTCGTCAAGGAACAGCACACCGTGGTGGGCGAGGGTGATTTCGCCAGGTTGCGGCCGGCTGCTGCCCCCCACCAGTGCCGGGCCAGAGGCGGAGTGGTGCGGGTGGCGAAAGGGGCGCTGCGGCCAGTTGCTCAGCGGTGCATGGCCGCTGACCGACTGGATCGCCGCCACTTCCAGCGCCTCGTGCTCGTCCAGCGGCGGCAGCAGCCCGGGCAGCCGGCTGGCGAGCAAGGTCTTGCCGGTGCCGGGCGGGCCGGTGAACAACAGGTTGTGCGCCCCGGCGGCTGCCAGCAGCAAGGCGCGCTTGGCTGCCAGTTGCCCTTGCACCTCGCTCAGGTCCGGGTAAGGCCGTTGCTGCAGGATCAAACCGTTGGCCGCATAGGGCGCCAGGGGCACCTGGCCGTTGAGGTGGGCAACCAGCTCCAGCAAGTGCCCCACGGCATACACCGCCAGGCCGCTGGCCAGGCTGGCCTCCTCGGCGTTTTCCCGTGGCACCACCAGCGCCCGGCCTGCTTCGCGGGCCGCGAGTGCCGCCGGCAATACCCCCTGCACCGGGCGCAACGTGCCAGACAGTGCCAGTTCGCCCAGGCATTCAAGCTCGGCAAGGGCCGCGGTTGGCAGTTGGCCGTCGGCGGCGAGGATGCCCAAGGCAATGGCCAGGTCGTAGCGCCCGCCATCCTTGGGCAGGTCGGCGGGGGCGAGGTTCTGGGTGATGCGCCGTTGTGGGTAGTTCAACCCGGAATTGACGATGGCGCTGCGTACCCGGTCTTTGCTTTCCTTGACGGTGGTTTCCGGTAGGCCGACCAGGGTGAGGTGCGGCAAGCCATTGGTCAGGTGCGTTTCGACGCTGACCGCCGGTGCCTGTACGCCCACCTGGGCGCGGCTATGGACGAGGGCTAGGGACATGGACGCTCCGTTGTCGCGGGTGAAGGCCGCTTCCTGCGGTAGCGCACAGGATAGCCAGCGCTCCTACTGCCGGCGCAAGAAGTGTGCGTCGTGGTTTTTCCGGGCAGGGATTTATCGCGGATTTTTACACCTCTGAGCAAAAGGTGGATCCAATATTCTTTGCGCAGGGGCCGGGTATGGCTTAGTGTTGTTGGGCAACTGCAGTTGCCATGGAATGGCACTGTGCCTTCTTCCAAATGGACTTGAGGAATTGCTCCGTGCAAACGCTCACCCACACTCACCAGGTAATCCGCGAACTGGTGCAGGCCCGCGCATTCGTTGAACTTACCCGTTTTTTCGACCGCCTCGAGGCGCAGTGGTATCAGGCGCCGCCCGGCGAGTTTCCGGCCTACCTGGCGGCCCTGGAAGGCCACATGTTCGCCGACCTCGACAACCAGGGCGACAAAGCCCCGAGCCAGGTGCTCAAAGCCTGGGTCGATGCCTGCCCCAAGGCTTACCACCCGCACGTGGTAATGGGCATGCACTGCTTCCACCGCGCTTGCCGGGTACAGGCTGATGGCCAACCCAACGCTGCGCGTGTGCTGGCCGTAGAGCAGATATGCGAAACCGCGACTGCGCACCTGCTGCAGGCGCTGGAGCGTTCGGCGCAACCGCTGGCAGCGGCCATCGGCATGCTGCGCGTCAGTGCGCAGTTGCGCGAGCCTGGCTGGTTGGCCGAGTTGTTCAACGGGCGGCCTGCGCGCTATCGGCCCAGTGCCCATGCCGATGTGGAGGTGCAGGAAGCCGCCGCGCCACTGTTGGTCAGGCATGGGGTGCAACCGCTGGCGGAACTGCCAAGCAGCTTTCCCGCGTGCCTGGCCAAGCGGACCTACCAGGACACCCAAGACCCGCGTTACTACTGGCTCCGCCACGCACTGGGCCTGCGCCCCGGTTGCTTCGAAGCCATCCAGGCCCTGGCTATCTACCTGTTGCCGCGGTCGGGCGCCGGTGCCGATGCGCTTGAACTGTTGGCCAGCGGCCCGTTGTGCGCCGGTTGGGACGAGCGCCTGCGTAACGCCTTGCGCTGGATGGCCGTCGAAGAACAGCTACTGTTGCCGGCTGCCGACCAGTTGCAGGCCGTGGCCACCTGGCAGCAGTTGTTCGACGCCTGGGCACAGCGCCCGCTGAGGCCAAGGGAGCGCGCAGTACTGCTGGCTTGGCAGGGGGCGTTGCGCTGTACTGCATTGCACGATCAGGCCGGCGCGATTGGCGACTTTGCCGCGAGCCTGGCATGCAATGCCGATCATGGAGCCATCGGGGCCATGGGCGAGCCGTTCCGTTGCCTGGCCGAGCTGATACTGCGCGACGGCCTGGCGGATCAGCAGCAGTTGCTGCGCCGCGCCCTCGAGCGCCTGTGCGACGGGCGCTGCCATGCGGGCGCCTGTGCCTTGCGCGCCGCAGGGCACTGCTTTGGTCTATGGGGGCTGCCACGCTCGGCCGAGCAGGCCCGGGCATGGTCGCAGCGGGCGGTGAAACGCCAGCTGGCAGGCCATGCGCCGGGGTTCACGGTGCTTGCGGCGGCGCGGCTGCTGTTGGCTGCCAACCGCCATGAAGTGGCCGTCTACCTGTATGAGCGTTGTGCCGAACTGAACCTGCCGGGGGCAGCCCTTGGCTTGTATGACTTGTACTGTGGTGGCCAGGCGAATACCCCGCAGGAGTACATTGATCGCCAGGCCGCTGAACATTGGCTACGGCGCGCAGTGGCAGCGGGCAGCCGCCGGGCCAAATACAAGCTGGCGTGCCTGCGCATGAAGGGTAGCGAGGACCTCAGCGAGCGCAGCGCCATGCTGGCCGTCAGGCACCTGCTGATCGACGCGCTGGGCGATTCCCAGACCAATGCCCGCGCGCGTTTGCATCTGGGCATCCTGTTGCGCCAGTTCGGCAACTCTCGGGAGCGGGCCGAGGCTGTGGCGTACCTGTTGAGCCTGGTCGAGCACCCTGACCTGGGAATTGCCGCACGCGCCAGTGCCGAGCTGGGGCTGGCCTGGATGCAGGGGCGCGGCACCCGCAAGCAAAGCCGCTTTGCCGCCATCGAGTGGGCCAACCGTGCGGCCAGCTTGCAGCCAACAGACGCCGCCATCGCGCGTATCCAGGCCGAGATTCTCAACTCGCACAACCGGGTGAAAACAGTGTTCACCCAATGTGGTGCAGCGCTGTTGCGCGGCACCCTGCATGCCAGTGAGCTACCGCCCAGGCCGCCTGAGCTGAACGCCCTGCGGGTTTCTGCCTGACGTGTGGCAGCGGCAGGGCTGGTTCAGTCCTGCTGGGCAGTAGGGGCCAGCCGCGCTTCCAGCTCTGCTACCTGTTGCTCCAGGGCCTCGAGGCGTGCACGGGTGCGCGCCAGCACGACCATCTGGCTGTCGAATTCGTCACGGCTGACCAGGTCCAGTTTGCTGAACGCCCCTTGCATCAGCACTTTGAACTGGCTTTCCAGTTCGGCGCGAGGCTGTGCGGTATCGCTGCTGAACAGGCGCGAGGCCTGGTCGCTCAGGGCATCGAGAAGGGCTTTGGGCGCGAGCATGGGGCTTTCCATTGAAACCGAGAAATGGCCAGCAGTGTAGCACGCACGCACATGGGCCTTTCTTTCACAGACGCTCGCGCTACTGCACGTTTTTCGAGCAGCAGCCCCCGCCTGCGCGCACCGAAACTGTGCATGATCTGCATGCTGGCGACTGGCCAATCCTGACTAAATCACATAACTCGCTGTTTTTCGTGGCTTTGGCGGAACTGGCAAGGTTTCTGCAAAGACCAGTTCGAGCCATGCACTGATGCAGTTCCTTGTGACCAGGCAGTGCGCACGCGGAGCCGGATGCCGACGACGCGTTACAAAGCCAACCGCTGCGCTTAGACTTGAGACGGGTTTGTTTTCCTGGGGCAAGTCCACCAAATCGGGAGAGAGTTTCATGAAGCTAGTCACAGCCATCATCAAGCCGTTCAAGCTGGACGACGTGCGCGAGTCACTGTCGGAAATCGGCGTGCAGGGTATCACCGTCACCGAAGTCAAAGGTTTCGGTCGCCAGAAGGGCCACACCGAGCTGTACCGCGGTGCTGAGTATGTGGTCGATTTCCTGCCCAAGGTGAAGATCGATGTCGCCATCGATGACAAGGACCTTGATCGGGTAATCGAAGCCATCACCAAGGCAGCCAACACCGGCAAGATCGGTGACGGCAAGATTTTCGTGGTGAATCTGGAGCAGGCGATCCGTATCCGTACCGGCGAAACCGATACCGACGCGATCTAAGCAACAACAAAGCCTCACCAAACCCAAAGCCCCAGGAGAAAACAACATGACTCTGCGTAAGATCGCAGGGCTAGGAGCCCTATTGTCCCTCGTAACCCCCGGGCTCGCCCTGGCAGAGGAAGCTGCCCCAGCGCTGAACTCCGGCGACACCGCCTGGATGCTGACCGCGACGGCGCTGGTGCTGTTCATGACCATTCCGGGCCTGGCCCTGTTCTATGGCGGCATGGTGCGTTCCAAGAACGTGCTGTCGGTGATGATGCAGTGCTTTGCAATCACCGGCCTGATGAGCATTCTCTGGGTCGTCTACGGCTATAGCATGGCCTTCGATACCGCCGGTATGGAAAAAGGCGTACTCAATTTCAATTCGTTCGTTGGCGGCTTCTCCAAGGCCTTCCTCAGCGGTGTCACGCCCGAGAGCCTGACTTCGGCCACTGCGCTGTTCCCTGAAGCGGTGTTCATCACCTTCCAGATGACCTTCGCCATCATCACCCCTGCGCTGATCGTCGGTGCCTTCGCCGAGCGCATGAAGTTCTCCGCGATGCTGGTGTTCATGGGTATCTGGTTCACCCTGGTATACGCGCCAATCGCGCACATGGTGTGGAGCGGTGACGGTGCACTGATGTGGGACTGGGGCGTACTGGACTTCGCTGGCGGCACCGTGGTGCACATCAACGCAGGTATCGCCGGCCTGGTCTGCTGCCTGGTACTGGGCAAGCGCAAAGGCTACCCGACCACCCCTATGGCGCCCCACAATCTGGGCTACACCCTGATGGGCGCGGCCATGCTGTGGATCGGCTGGTTCGGCTTCAACGCAGGTTCTGCTGCAGCGGCCAACGGCACCGCCGGCATGGCCATGCTGGTGACCCAGATCGCCACCGCCGCTGCGGCACTGGGCTGGATGTTCGCCGAGTGGATCGGCCACGGCAAGCCGAGCGCCCTGGGCATCGCTTCGGGTGTGGTTGCCGGCCTGGTCGCCATCACCCCGGCCGCGGGTACCGTGGGCCCCATGGGTGCCCTGGTAATCGGCCTGGCTTCGGGTGTGATCTGCTACTTCTGCGCCACCACCCTCAAGCGCAAGCTGGGCTATGACGACTCGCTGGACGCCTTCGGTGTTCACGGTGTGGGCGGCATCATCGGCGCCATCCTCACCGGCGTGTTCGCAGCCCCGGCACTGGGCGGCTTCGGTACTGTCACCGACATCGGCATGCAGGTCTGGGTACAGGCCAAAGGCGTGATCTTTACCGTGGTCTACACCGCCATCGTCACCTACGTGATTCTCAAGGTGCTGGACCTGGTGATGGGCCTGCGGGTCAACGAAGAAGAAGAGTCGGTCGGTCTCGACCTGGCTCAGCACAACGAGCGCGGCTACAACCTGTAACTGCGACGCGGTAAAAACTTGCCCGGCTTGCCGGGCATTTTTTTGCCAGATTTTTAACATTTCCCGCTCGGCAAACGGTTTATCCGGCACGTTCGCGACGTAGGCAAAAAACTTACAAGTCGTAGGGCATTTATGGTGCTTTGCTTTTTCTACCGGCGCGCTAGAATGCGCGCCGAAGGGTGTTTGGCAAGCAGTCCGCGCACTTCAACCAGCCTTTGCTAGGCTTGCCAATAGCGAGTGGCCAGCAGGGGCTAATGGATTTGTCAGGTTCTGCCAGGAGCAGGGCCTGCTGGGTACCGCCTCCCATCAGGAGCGCCGGCCCCAAGGGCAGTGGCCTAACCCACGGCCAGTTGAATTTTCACTGGTAGCTGCCGGTCTACGGCTGCACTGGTCTATAACTAACCTGCTTTTCGCAAGTCATGAGGTAGAACATGAGCGACGACGATCTGGAAAATGATGACCTCGAAGTAGGTGACGAAGACGAGGGCGATGAAGGCCTCGAAGCGGCGGCTGATGACGGCGTCGAAGACGCTGGCGATGACGACAGCAGCCCGGCACCCGCTGCCAAGGGCAAATCCAAGGCGGCAGTCTCGGTAGACGAGATGCCGAGCATGGAAGCCAAGCAGAAAGAGCGTGATGCACTGGCCAAGGCGATGGAAGAATTTCTGTCGCGCGGTGGCAAGGTGCAGGAAGTCGAGGCCAACGTGGTCGCCGACCCGCCCAAGAAGCCGGACAACAAGTACGGCAGCCGCCCTATCTGATTGGCTGATCGTCAAGAAGCCCGCCGTCGCTGCGGGCTTTTTTGTGCCTGTGCCGGCCGCTTCGCGGGCAAGCCCGCCCCCACAGGTCTTGGGACCTGCACGGTCCCTGTGGGAGCGGGCGTGCCCGCGAATGGGCCGCAAAGCGGCCCCTGTCAGCGCCAGCGTGCGAGCACGTCGGGCAGCTGCGACAGGTGCCGGATCTCGGCATCCGGCGCCTGCTCGCCCGCCCAGGCCTTGCCCTGCGGGTTGAACCAAACCGCACGCAACCCGGCGCGCTGGGCACCGGCAATGTCGTCAGCCGGGTGATCACCAATGTGCACCGCCGCACCGGCGTCGACCTCGCCACGCCGCAAGGCCTCCAAAAACGGCGCCGGGTCCGGCTTGCCAATGCCCAGGTCCTCGGCACACAGGGCGAAGCGGAAGTAATCCGCCAGCCCTAGCCGGCTGACGTCGGCATTGCCATTGGTGACAACGCCCAGGGTGTACTGATGCCGCAGGATCTCCAGCATTGGCTGCACCTCGGGGAAGATCTGCACCTGGTGGCGAGCATGCAGGAATACCTCGAAGCCTTCATTGGCCAGGTCCTGTGCGTGTTTCTCGCTGTAGCCGACTTCTTCCAGGGCATGGAACAGTACCCGCCGGCGCAGGGCACTGATGCGGTGTTTCAGGCCGGGCTCGGCCTGCACCAGGCGTTCGCGGATGGCGAACAGGTGTTCCACCGGCACCCCGCCCAGGAGGGGGGCGTTGGCTTCGAGCCAGTCGCGCAGCACGACTTCCGCACTGGCAATCACTGGCGCGGTGTCCCACAGGGTGTCGTCGAGGTCGAAGGTGATCAGCTTGATGCTCATGAGTCTGTGCCTTTGCTGCGTTTGGCCCGGGGGTGGGCGCTGTCGTACACCGCCGCCAGGTGCTGGAAGTCCAGATGGGTATAGATTTGCGTGGTGCTGATGTCGGCATGGCCGAGCATCTCTTGCACTGCGCGCAGGTCCTGGGACGATTCCAGCACATGGCTGGCGAAGGAATGGCGGAGCATGTGCGGGTGCAGGTGTTGGCCCAGTTCACGTTCACCCACGGCCTTGACCCGCTGCTGTACGGTACGGGGGCTGATGCGGTTGCCCTGGCGGGTGATGAACACGGCGCGGTCGCGCGGGTTGCCGATGCCGCGCAGGCGGTACCATTCCTTCAGCGCTTCGCGGGCCTTGCGGCCGACCGGTAGCACCCGCGCCTTGCCGCCTTTGCCCAGTACCTGCACCAGGCCGGCGGCAAGGTCCAGGTGATCCAGGTCGAGGTTGGTCAGCTCAGACAGGCGCAGGCCCGAGGAATAGAACAGCTCCAGCATGGCCTGGTCACGGCGGGCAATAAAGTCGTCGTCCACGCCGCCATCGAGTAGCTGCAGCGCACGGTCGGTGTCCAGCACCTTGGGTAGCTTGCGCTCGCCCTTGGGGGCGCTCAAGCCGGCGGCAGGGTCGTGCTGGCACAGGCCTTCGCGGTTCAGGTAACGGTACAGGCCGCGTACAGCGGACAGCAGCCGCGCCAGGCTGCGCGAGGCCTGACCATGGTGATGCAGGCGGGCGACCAGCTGACGCAACTGCTGAATCTGCAGCGCTTGCCAGTCGGCAATACCGTGCTCCTTGCAATAGGCAATGACCTTGTCCAGGTCGCGACGGTAGCCCAGCAAGGTGTGCTCCGACACCTGGCGCTCACTGCGCAGGTGTGCGCAATAAGCCTCCAGCTGGCGTTCCATCAGCGTACCGAACGCAGGGTCTGGGTCACCCGTGGCACGACACGGCCGAGCACTTCGGCGATGTAGCCGAGGAACAGCGTGCCGACGCTGCTCTTGTAGTGTTGCGGGTCTCGGCTACCGATTGCCAGCACCCCATGCAACCCCTGGTACTCCAGCGCGGCCACGGCGCTGGAGCCGACCTCGCGGCGCTGTTCCTCGCCGAACAGGAAGGCCAGTTCATGTTCGCGCAGGTTGCCGCTGACCGTCTTGCCACCGCCCAACAGGGCACCGATGGCCTGTTGGGCCTCGGCATTGCTGACCCAGCGCCCCACGGGGGCAACGTTGTCACCGAACAGGATCAGGCTGACAAAGGGCACCTGAAACTCCTGGCGCAGGCTGTCTTCGACGGCCATGACCACTTCTTCCAGGCTACCGGCATCAAGCAGGTCGAGGATCAGCCGGCGCGTCTTGTCGAACAGCCGGTCGTTGTCGCGGGCCACGTCCATCAGTTGTGACAGGCGGTGGCGCATCTCGATGTTGCGGTCGCGCAGCAGCTTGAGCTGGCGCTCGACCAGCGACACGCTGTCGCCACGCTGGTGCGGAATACGCTGTTCGATCAGCAACTCGTCGTGCTCGCTGAAGAAGGTAGGGTGGGCGCGCAGGTAGGCGACCACCGCCTCGGCATCGAGCTCGGCGGACTGCTGGGGTACAACCTTGGGCTGATCGGTCATGGCGGTTACTCGCTTAGAGACGAACCTGTCCTTCGTAGACGCGTACGGCCGGGCCGGTCATCACCACGGGCTTGCCGGGGCCGGCCCATTCGATGTGCAGGCGGCCACCTGGCAGGTCGAGGGATACCGGGGAGTCCATCCAGCCCTGGCTGATCGCCGCCACGGCGGCGGCGCAGGCGCCGGTGCCGCAGGCCTGGGTTTCGCCCGCGCCGCGTTCCCACACGCGCAGGTTGGCCCGGTGGCGGTCCATGACCTGGAGGAAGCCGGCATTCACCCGCTGCGGGAAGCGTGGGTGGTTTTCGATCTTCGGGCCCAGTTCATGCACGGGGGCAGTACGCACGTCGTCGACACGCAGCACGGCATGCGGGTTACCCATGGACACGGCGGCAATCGAATGCAGCTGGCCGTCGACTTCCAGTGGGTAGCTCAGCGCCTGCGCGTCGGCGACGAAGGGGATTTCGGCAGGGGTGAAGCGCGGTGGGCCCATGTCGACACTCACCTGGCCGTCGTTTTGCACGTCCAGCACGATGATGCCGCTCTTGGTTTCCACGCGGATGCGTTTTTTCGCGGTCAGGCGCTTGTCCAGCACGAAACGGGCGAAGCAGCGCGCACCGTTGCCGCACTGCTCCACTTCGGAGCCGTCGGCATTGAAGATACGGTAGCGGAAGTCCACTTCCGGGTTGTTCGGCGCCTCGACGATCAGCAACTGGTCGAAGCCGATGCCGGTGTGGCGGTCACCCCATTGCTTGGCGTGCTTGGGCTGGATGTGGGCGTGCTGGCTGACCAGGTCCAGGACCATGAAGTCGTTGCCCAGCCCATGCATCTTGGTAAAACGCAGTAGCATGGGCTTACTCCGGCAGCAGGATTTCGCCAGCGTACAGTTCGGCGATGGTCTCGCGGCGGCGTACTTCGAACGCCTGGTCACCGTCAACCAGGATTTCGGCGCATCTACCACGGGTGTTGTAGTTGGAGCTCATGACAAAACCATAGGCGCCCGCCGACTCGACAGCCAGCAAATCACCTTCGGCCAGGTCGAGGACACGGTCCTTGCCGAGGAAGTCGCCGGTCTCGCAGATCGGCCCGACCAGGTCATAGGCACGGCCTTCACCGCCACGCGGCTTGACCGCGCTGACGCCCATCCAGGCCTGGTACAAGGCAGGGCGGATCAGGTCGTTCATCGCCGCATCGATGATGGCGAAGTCCTTGTGTTCGGTGTGCTTGAGGTATTCCACGCGGGTCAGCAACACGCCGGCATTGGCCACGATATAGCGGCCAGGCTCGAACACCAGGGCCAGGTCGCGGTCGCCAACGCGCTCGCGGATGGCCTTGATGTAGTCGGCCACCAACGGCGGCTGTTCGTCACGGTAGCGCACCCCGACACCGCCGCCCAGGTCCAGGTGGCGCAGGTGAATGCCGCACTCGGCCAGGCGGTCGACCAGCACCAGCAGGCGGTCGAGCGCGTCGAGGAACGGGTCGATGGTGGTCAGCTGGGAGCCGATGTGGCAGTCGACACCGACCACTTCAAGGTTCGGCAACTGCGCCGCACGCACGTAGATGGCTTCGGCGTCGGCAATGGCGATGCCGAACTTGTTTTCTTTAAGGCCAGTGGAGATGTAAGGGTGGGTACCGGCGTCCACGTCCGGGTTGACCCGCAGCGATACCGGGGCAACCTTGCCCATTTCGGCGGCCACCACCTGCAGGCGCTCCAGCTCGTCAGTGGACTCCACGTTGAAGCAGTGCACACCCACTTCCAGGGCGCGGCGCATGTCTTCGCGGGTTTTCCCCACGCCGGAGAACACCACGCGGTCAGCGCGGCCACCGGCCGCCAGCACACGCTCCAGCTCGCCGCCGGAGACAATGTCGAAACCTGCACCCAGGCGTGCCAGCACGTTCAGCACGCCGAGGTTGGAGTTGGCCTTGACCGCAAAGCACACCAGGTGCTCGGCGCCTTGCAGGGCGTCGGTGTAGCTGCGGTACTGGGCCTCGATGTGAGCGCGCGAGTACACGTAGGTAGGCGTGCCATGGCGTTCGGCGATGGCTGACAGGGCTACACCCTCCGCGAACAGCTCGCCGTCGCGGTAGTTGAAAGCGTTCATCTGGTTTCCTTTACTGCGCAGGCGACTGCTCGGGCTCGGACTCGAGCGCTGGCGGCTGCTCCTGGACCGCGGTCGGCTTGGCTTTCGACGAGTGCTGGTGCGACTTGTGCGCTTTACCGTTATCGCCGTCGTCCGGCAGATACAGCGGGCCTTTCTGGCCGCAGGCCGAAACGAGGCAGGCAACAGCGACCAGCGCCGCGAAGGAGGAAATCAGGCGCTTCATGGGTGAAATCCTTAGAAAATGCAGTATTGCGCCCGAGTATACCGAGCGACCGGCGGCTTGCCTATGCAAGGGCCGGTCCGCCGGGCGGGCAGCAGACGCGGCAAGCTTCAAGCTTCAAGCGGCAAGAAAAAGCGATCGGGTGTAGGCTGGGCTTTTTCTTGCGGCTTGTAGCTAGCAGCTTGCGGCTGGCGCGTTGCGCCCGTATCTTCCCCGGCTTGCCTGTAATGCCGCCAATTTCGAGGTTCCTGCAATGAGTTTGAGTGAAGCGCGTTTCCACGATCTGGTCGACGCGACCCAACAGGCCCTGGAAGACCTGTTCGACGAGAGCGGCCTGGACCTGGACACGGAGAATTCCGCTGGCGTGCTCACCGTCAAGTTCGAAGGCGGCGCCCAACTGATCTTCAGCCGTCAGGAGCCGCTGCGCCAACTGTGGCTGGCTGACCGTTCCGGTGGTTTCCACTTCGACTACGACGAAGAGACTAAAAAGTGGGTCTGCGAAAAGAGCGAAGAGCTGCTGGGCGAAATGCTCGAACGCATCGTTTGGGAGCGGGCTGGCGAAAAGCTGGACTTCGACGAGATCTGACATGAGCAGCGCCCAGCCGCGGCCACCCAAGCCGTTGTACAGCAATGTCAGCCCCGCGGTGCCATCACCCTGCATCAGTGTCTGCCGGCTCGACGAGCAGCGTGTCTGCACCGGTTGCCACCGGCATGTCGAGCATATTCGCGAGTGGCGCTCGGCCGATGACGAGCGGCGCCGGCAGATCTGCCGCGAGGCACAGGTCCTGCGTGCGCAGGCAAAGGCACACTGACCGCAGGGGCTTGAGTATTTGCCCGTCTGTGGTAGTGTCGGGTTCTGCGTCGATGACGCCAAAGCCTTTTCAAACCCCGCCCTTGGGCGGGGTTTTGCTTTATCTGTGCATTGAAAATTGCCTGTTCAAAGGAGTCTGACTGGATCATGAGCACCAAGCCTTCCCTTATCCTCACCCGATTGGACGTACAGCGTCTGGAGCGTCTGATCGACAGCCTCGACGAGAGTACGCCGGGTGTGTTCGCCCTGCAGGAGGAGCTGGACCGTGCCGCTCAGGTCGTCGGTCATGAGGAAGTACCCGCAGGCGTGGTGACCATGAACTCGCGCGTGCACTGCCGTGAGGAAGCCAGCGGCAAGGACTACCACCTGACCCTGGTGTACCCGAAGGATGCCGGGGCGGAAGGCAAGGTTTCGGTGCTGGCGCCAATTGGCTGCGCTTTGCTGGGGTTGTCGGTGGGTGAACAGATCGACTGGCCGGCGCCGGGGGGCAAAACCCTCAAGCTGAAACTGCTGGAAGTCGAGTACCAGCCTGAAGCGGCGGGTGATTTCGACCTCTGAGGCCTGGGCCGCCATGCGGCCCATGTTGGAGCAGCCCGGTCATTGGCACAGCACCTGCTCCAACCCCTCGTTCAATGCCTGCTCCAGCACCCGCTTGTAGCTCAGGTAAACCTGCGTTGCCCCCAGCCGGTCATCCAGCAGCTCGGACAAATCCAGGTCGGTGATATAGCACCGGTACTTCCCGGCCCCGCGCCGCTGGCCAATGATCTGCCGCGCCACTACCGCATACAGCTGCGGCCCATGCTCCAGCTCGGAAAACTCCTGCTGGTCGCAGTACAGTGTCACATGCGCAGCACCCCCTACACCGGCCTGGATGATGGCCTGCACTTCATAGTAAGGCTGGTCACTGCCCTCCTGCGGCGCCACGCGCGCTTCGATGCTGCGGGCCTTGCCCGGGCCGCCAGGCAGTAGCTGCGCGTACTGGATATCCAGGGCCGCCTGCCCAAGGTCATCCAGCGGCAGGCGAGCCTCGCGGCGCATCACCACCGAGCGCAAAAAGCGCTGCAGCGGCAACAGCAGGTGCGCCTCGTCATGCAGCGGTAGGCGCTGTTGCCATAACGCGTTGCATTCATCCAGCACGTACAGCTCGGCCCATTCGTCCTGCAGGCGGTAGAACACCTGAATGCACGCCGGCCGGCCCTGCTCCAGCACCAGGCGCAGGTCCTGATCTTGCAGGGCGTTGGCGTCCAGGTACAACGGGCTGTAGACACTGCGTTCTTCGCCCAGGTAGGCCAGCAGGGCATCGTGCTCGGCCAGGGTGCTCAGGCTGACATGCCCCGTTTGCAGCTCCAGCACATGGGTGTGCCGGGCGACCTGTAGCAGGTAGCGGTGCTGCAGGCCCTGGGCTTGCAACAGCTGCACGGTGTCGAAGATCTCTTCCACCCGTTGGCTGATGGCCTGTGCGCGGCTCGGGCAGAAGCAATGCACCCGTACCCGCGGCCGGTGGCCATGCGCCACCGGGCTGTTGAGAAAGTCACGCAGGCAGCGCACCAGCGCGTGTTCGCCGTCAAAGCGCTGAACCAGCACTTCGTTCCAGCTGTTCAGGGTGACCTGGTCCAAGGTCAGCACCAGGTTCTCCCGCACCCCGGCATAGCTCAGTGAGTCGATGCGCTCGGTGGTCATCAGGATGTTCAGGTCGCGGTGGTGGCGCAGTGGGTCGATGGCCACGTTGACCAGTAGCAGCACTTCATCGGCAACGCTGGGTTGCAGCAGGCGCACCTCACTCACGGTCGGCAAGGGCAGGGGGATGCATTGCTGCAGGCAACCGAGCAGGTTGACCAGCTCGAACTCGCTCAGGTCACTGACACCCGGGTGCAGCGCCAAGCGCGTGCCGCTGTCGATGACCCCGTTGCGATGGGCCCAGGCCAGCAGTTCCAGCAGCTCGCGGCAGCGTTTTATCGGGTTGAAGCACTCGATGTCGTGCGGGCTCAGGTTGCCGCTGTACAGTTCCCAGTGGTAGCTCCCCGATTCCTTGCGGTTAGGTAACTGAGCCAGGGTGAGGGTGTCTTCGGCGAGGTCCGGGGCGATACCCGGGTTGATCACCTCGACCTTGCCGGCACGGCGCTCGAAGGCTGCATACAGGCGCCTGCCCAGCACGTTGAGCTCGCGTTGGTCGGCGCGGCTGCTGGCGCTTCGGGTGCGTGCGAACTGGCCAAGGAAGCGATAGCTGTGGTTCAGCTCGGCCACCAGTTCGCGGCGCTCCACGGCAACCTGCTGGACTTTCCATTGGCTGCGGCTGTCCAGTATCGCCAGCTGCCGCTCATCCCACCCCCACTGGTCAGCCAGGCGCTGAAGCAAACGGCGCTGCCAGCCATTGCTACGGTTCTGGTCGCTGAGCTTCTTGTTCACCTTCAGGTACAGGCTGCGCCGTACCCGTTCCAGGCGCACAGGCTCGCCCTTTTGCAGCAGGTAGCGTTCGATGCGCCGGTAGACCATGACATACGGGTCCAGCTCGTCCAGGTCCAGCTGGTTGGCGAACACTGCCTGCTTGTAGTCCAGGCTCAGGCAGCGCACGCCAGGGTATTCACTGGCGTAGGCCTCGGTCAGCAGCAGTTTGAGCAGCGACTTGTAGGGTGAGTCGATGCCTTTGAACAGTTGCCACAGGCCGGCACCAATGAACTCGCCGGGCGGAATGTGCGCCAGGTTGCCCAGGTCGAGCACATCCTGGCTGCGGATAAAACGCTTGGCCAGCAGGGTCTGGGTATAGGCCTGGTAATTGCCTTCTTCGTAGACCGGCACCAGCCACCACAGCGGCGTACGCCCGGCCAGCCACACGGTGGTGCGGTAGAACTCGTCCAGCAGCAGGTAATGCTGGGTAGTCCCGCAATTGTCTGAGCCAAGCTGACCATCACGCTGGCCTTGGGCAAACCCTTGGGTGTCGATCAGGAAAAAGTGTGCCTCCGCGCCCAGGCTGGCCGCCCAGGTTTCCAGCATTTGGCACTTGCGGCGCAGCTCTTCGAGCAACGGCTCGGGCAAGCCGGGGGCGTGGCATACCCATACGTCCATGTCGCTGTGCTCGGCCTGCGCCAGCGAGCCCAGGCTGCCCATCAGGAACAGGCCGTGTATCGGCCGTGGCGGGTTGCCGTGCTGGGCCTTGTAGGTGAATGAGCGGGCCAGGCGCTGGGCTTCTGCGACCAGCTCGCTACCGGGCTCGTAGCCCGAGACGCCTGCGGGGGTGCTGCGCGAGACGTAACCCGGCAATAGCGGGTGGTTCACGTGAAACAGCAAGGGCAACAGCAGCAGCACTTGTTGCTGACGTGTCGACAGGCCCTCCATTGCCCGCTGCAGCCGAGCCTGGTTCAGGTGCAGGAAACGCGCGCGCAGTGTCGCCAGGACTTTGCGGTCGATGCCTTGGTCCAGGTCGGGGCGGATTTCGTGGGGGTGGTTCATTGCGCGCTCGGGCAGGCCAGTGAAGCTGTGGCGAGTTTAGCCTGAGTAAGGGGGGCGGATAAGCGCTAATTGGAATATTGGCGCCATTTTTCCAGCGCGCCGGCCGGTTCCGGCTGTTGCCGTGCATGAGGCATCATGAGCACATTGAGCTGATGAAGAGATTATCCGATGCGTGTATGGATCGATGCCGATGCCTGCCCCAAGGCAGCCAAGGATCTGATCGTCAAGTTCGCCCTCAAGCGCAAGTTCGAGGTGGTGATGGTGGCGGGCCAGGCAGTGGCCAGGCCTGCGTTTGCGATCGTGCGGTTGATCGTGGTGCCCAGTGGCATGGATGCGGCCGACGATTATCTGGTCGAGCATGCCGTGCCGGGCGAGCTGGTGATCTGTAGTGACGTGCCGTTGGCCGACCGCCTGGTCAAGAAGGGGGTGGCAGTGCTGGACCCACGCGGGCGCGAGTTCGACGAGCGCAACATGGGTGATCGGCTGGCCGCGCGCAACCTGTTCACCGATTTGCGCGAGCAGGGCCAGGTCGGGGGAGGGCAGGCGGCTTATGGGGAGCGCGACAAGCAGGCGTTCGCCAATGCGCTGGACCGGATCATTTCGCGACTATCGAGGGCCTGAAGTGTAACGCGGCCCTTTTGTGGGAGCGGCCTTGTGTCGCGAAAGGGGCGCGCAGCGGCCCCGGTAATTTATGCGGCGAGGCTCAAATCCTGGGGCCGCTGCGCGGCCCTTTCGCGACACAAGGCCGCTCCCACATTGATCGGCGTACGCAGGCCATTGACCGCGCCGGATTCTGGGCTGCGCGTAGGCGGGCCTTACTCGTGGGTCAGCTCCAGCACCCGGTCCACCAGCTTGTTGATGCCGCCAGCCGCCTCGCTGATCGACTTGGCCTCCATGTAAGCCGGGGTCGTCACCAGCTTGCGTTGGGTATCTTCGACAATGTCGTGCACGTCGCATTCTTCATGGGTGCCGCCCATCTTCACCACTGCCGCCGCAGTACCCGCGTCGCTGCCAATGGTGCAGACCACCCCCGGCCCGTAGATCTTCGCCGCCAGTGCCGGCGAAATGCAGATCAGGCCAACAGGCTTGCAGGCAGCGGCAAAGGCTTCGGCCAGGGCCAGCACGTCTGGGTTGACGCTGCAGTTGGCGCCTTCCACGGCGAAGTTGGACAGGTTCTTCGCCGCCCCAAAGCCACCCGGCACGATCAGCGCATCGAAGTCTTCGGCCTTGACCTCGCGGATGTCCTTGACCTCGCCCCGGGCAATGCGCGCCGATTCCACCAGCACGTTGCGCGACTCGGGCATCTCTTCGCCGGTCAGGTGGTTGATCACATGCATCTGCGCAATGTTCGGCGCGAAGCACTGCACTTGCGCGCCGCGCTGGTCCAGGCGCAGCAGGGTGATCACGCTTTCGTGAATTTCGGCGCCGTCGTACACGCCACAGCCGGAAAGAACCACCGCTACTTTTTTAGTCATGTTTGAAGCTCCAGTGTTGTGTCGCGCCTGGGAGATCGAGCGCTGCCTGCGCGGCGCATTGCGAGCGGGCGCTCGCCGGGTTGGTTTTCAGGGCCAGTCATGCTTGTGACAGGCGCGCGGCTGCCTTGTTCGTCCGGCAACCCGACACGCTGTGTGCAACCCGATGCGCCGCACTGGCGCCTCGGGGTCACTGCTGGTCGCGCTGTTCGTCCGCCGCCTGGGCGGCGGCCTTGCGCTCTGCGCGCAGGGCACGGAAGCGACGGCGCAGCCACAACAGCACGCCCAGCCCCAGCAGGGCGGCCAACACCCATAGTTCGTACCGCTTGACGTTGCCCAGCAGGCCTTCGAGGATGGCGCCGAAGTGATAGGCCGCCGCACCCAGGGCAATGGCCCAGATCGCTGCGCCAATGCCGTTCAGCAGCAGGTAGCGGCGTGGCGGATAGCCCGACAGGCCAATGGCCACGGGCATGACCGTGCGCAGGCCGTAGACGAAGCGGAAACTCAGTACCCAGATGTCGGGGTGGCGGCGAATGTGGGCCAGCGCCCGGTCGCCCATCGCCTGCCAGCGCGGCTTGCGGGCCAGAATCTTGCGGCCGTGGCGCCGGCCCATGAAATACCACAACTGGTCGCCGGCATAGCTGCCGAAGAACGCCACCAGGCACACCAGGTTGATGTCCATGTAACCGCGGAATGCAAGGAATCCTGCAAGCACCAGGATGGTCTCGCCTTCGAAGAAGGTGCCTAGAAAAAGGGCAAAGTAGCCGAAATCCTGCAGGAATTGTTGAAGCATTTTCTGAGGTGCTGGCGAAATGAACGCGCAGCCTACCCCTTCGCGGGCATTCGGGAAAGTGTCCAAATGTGTCTCCACATGAACAATTCCTACACCACATTGCCATAGCCACGCGTCATGGCTTGCCCTGCCATGTCACACAGGCGTCATAATGGGCGCTTATCTTGCCGCTCAATTGATGATAGGGCGTTAACGTCCTCAGGAACGTCAGATGAATAATGAAGTGCTTAGCCCTGTCGCGATCAAGGATGCCCAGGAGCTCCCCGAAGAGATGCTGCAGACCCCGCCAGACCTGCCGCCAGCCACCGCGCCGGAAGCCGGGCAGGCGGCCGAGCCTGCCGCCCCGGTGCCTGCGCCGCCGCCGGCCCCGGCAATCGCGGTGCCTGGCCTGGACGACAGCAGCCTGTACATTCATCGCGAACTCTCGCAGTTGCAGTTCAATATTCGTGTGCTGGAGCAGGCGCTGGACGAGAGCTACCCACTGCTGGAGCGGCTCAAGTTCCTGCTGATCTTCTCCAGCAACCTTGACGAGTTCTTTGAAATCCGGGTGGCCGGCCTCAAGAAGCAGATCAATTTTGCCCGCGAACTGGCCGGCGCCGACGGCCTGCAGCCGCACCAGGCACTGGCGCGCATCAGCGAGCTGGTGCACCTGGAAGTCGACCGGCAGTACGCCATTCTCAACGACGTGCTGCTGCCGGAGCTGGAAAAACACCAGATCCGCTTCATTCGCCGCCGTTACTGGACACCCAAGCTCAAGACCTGGGTGCGCCGCTACTTCCGCGACGAAATCGCCCCGATCATCACCCCCATCGGCCTCGACCCGACCCACCCGTTCCCGCTGCTGGTGAACAAGAGCCTGAACTTCATCGTCGAGCTGGAAGGGGTGGACGCGTTCGGCCGTGATTCGGGCCTGGCGATCATCCCTGCACCACGCCTGCTGCCGCGGGTGATTCGCGTGCCGGAGGAAGTCGGTGGCCCGGGTGCCAACTATGTGTTCCTGTCGTCGATGATCCACGCGCATGCCGACGACCTGTTCCAGGGCATGAAGGTCAAGGGTTGCTACCAGTTCCGCCTTACCCGTAACGCCGACCTGGCACTGGACTCCGAAGAGGTTGACGACCTGGCCCGCGCCTTGCGCGGCGAGCTGTTCTCGCGCCGCTATGGCGATGCCGTGCGCCTGGAGGTCGCCGACACGTGCCCGAAACACCTGTCGGACTACCTGCTCAAGCAGTTCAGCCTCAGCGAAAGCGAGCTGTACCAGGTCAATGGCCCGGTCAACCTCACGCGCCTGTTCAGCATCACCGGCCTGGACAGCCACCCGGAGCTGCAATACACGCCGTTCACGCCGGCGATCCCCAAGCTGCTGCAGAACGCCGACAACATCTTCAGCGTGATCGGCAAGCAGGACATCCTGCTGATGCACCCCTTCGAGTCCTTCACCCCGGTGATCGACCTGCTGCGCCAGGCCGCCAAGGATCCGCACGTGCTCGCCGTGCGCCAGACCCTTTACCGCTCCGGCGCCAACTCGGAAATCGTCGATGCCCTGGTGGATGCAGCGCGAAACGGCAAGGAGGTCACCGCGGTGATCGAACTGCGTGCGCGTTTCGACGAAGAGTCCAACCTGCAGATGGCCAGCCGCCTGCAAGCCGCGGGTGCGGTGGTGATCTACGGCGTGGTCGGTTTCAAGACCCACGCCAAGATGATGCTGATCCTGCGCCGCGAGCACGGCGAGATCGTGCGCTACGCCCACCTGGGTACCGGCAACTACCACGCCGGTAACGCCCGCCTGTACACCGACTACAGCCTGCTGACCTCAGACGACGCCCTCACCGAGGACGTTGGCAAGCTGTTCAGCCAACTGATCGGCATGGGCAAGACCCTGCGCATGAAAAAGCTGCTGCACGCGCCGTTTACCCTGAAGAAGGGCATGCTCGACATGATCGCGCGGGAAACCCAGTTCGCCCTCGACGGCAAGCCGGCGCACATCATCGCCAAGTTCAACTCGCTGACCGACGCCAAGGTGATCAAGGCGTTGTACAAGGCCAGCCAGTCTGGCGTGAAGATCGACCTGGTGGTGCGTGGCATGTGCTGCCTGCGCCCAGGTATTCCGGGGGTTTCGCATAATATCCAGGTGCGCTCGATCATCGGTCGATTCCTGGAGCACACGCGGGTGTTCTATTTCCTCAATGGCGGCGAAGAGCAGATCTACCTGTCCAGCGCCGACTGGATGGAGCGCAACCTCGACAAGCGTGTCGAGACCTGCTTCCCGGTCGAAGGCAAGAAGCTGTTGCTGCGGGTGAAGAAAGAGCTGGAAGGCTACCTGACCGACAACACCCATGCCTGGACCTTGCAGCCCGACGGGCGCTACGTGCGCAGCACCCCAACCGGCAACCAGAACCCGCGCAGCGTTCAGGCGACCCTGCTGGAGCGCCTGAGCAACCCGGTCCTCAACGTACGCTGAGGACGAAGCCGACCCGGGTCAGCCACTCCGCCTCGTTGGCGAAGTCGGCCTGGGTCAGCTGGTTCTGTTCCAGCCAGCCTTCAGGGAAGGCGATGTCGAGGCTTTCCCCGGCAGCCTTGAGCTGGACCTTCGGCATCTGCTGGTTGCCACGGATGTGGTGGAACAGGATGGCGAAGCGCAGCAGCACGCACAGGCGCAGCAGTTTCACGCCTTCCTCGCCCAGTTCGGCAAACTTGTCCTTGGGAATGTTGCGGCGGTGGCCGCGTACCAGCAGGGCCATCATCTGCTGGTCTTCGCGCGAGAAGCCCGCCAGGTCGGAGTGTTCGATCAGGTAGGCGCCATGCTTGTGATAGTGGTAGTGGGCGATATCCAGGCCGATTTCATGCACTTTGGCTGCCCAGCCAAGCAGATCGCGCCAATTTCCATCCTTCAACCCCCATGCATCCGCGACCTGGTCGAAGGCGTGCAAGGCCTTGCGCTCGACGCGCGCTGCCTGGCCCTGGTCGACGTGGTAACGCTCCATCAGTGAGTTCAGGGTGCGTTCGCGCACATCTTCATGGTGGTGGCGGCCTAGCAGGTCGAACAGCACGCCTTCGCGCAGCGCGCCGTCGCAATGGTCCATGCGCTGCAGTTCCAGGGCATCGAAGATGGCTTCCAGAATCGCCAGGCCGGCAGGGAAGATGGTACGGCGGTCCGGCTTGATGCCTTCGAAGTCGATCTTGTCGACGTCGCCCAGCTTGAACAGCTTGCGCTTGACCCAGGCCAGGCCCTCGGCGTTGACCTCGCCGTTGCCCAGGCCGCCGTCCTTGATGGCGGCAGCGATGGCACGGATGGTCCCGGACGAGCCGATGGCCTCGTCCCAGGTCAGGCGGTGCAGGGCGTTTTCGATGCTCATCAGCTCCAGGCGCGCGGCGGTGTAGGCCTGGGCGTAGCGGGCCGGCGTGATCTTGCCGTCGCGGAAGTAGCGCTGGGTGAAGCTGACGCAACCCATTTGCAGGCTTTCGCGCAGCAGCGGCTCGAAGCGCTGGCCAATGATGAACTCGGTGCTGCCGCCGCCGATGTCGGCGACCAGGCGCTTGCCGGGGGTGTCGGCCAAGGTGTGGGACACACCCAGGTAGATCAGGCGCGCCTCTTCGCGGCCGGAGATGACCTCGACCGGGTGCCCGAGGATGGCTTCGGCACGCTGGATGAATTCGTTGCGGTTGCGCGCTTCGCGCAGGGCATTGGTACCGACGATGCGCACCGAGCCAGCCGGCATGCCGTGGATCAGTTGGGAAAAGCGCTTGAGGCAGTCCAGGCCCCGCTCCATCGCCTCTTCACTGAGCTTGCGCTCTTCGTCGATGCCGGCGGCAAGCTGAACCTTCTCGCCGAGCCGCTCGAGGATGCGGATTTCGGTATGGTGGGCCTTGGCCACGACCATGTGGAAACTGTTGGAGCCAAGGTCGATGGCGGCGATCAGAGACAGGTTCTTCGCGATGTTGTGCGGCATGCTGTGTGTTCTCGGTCGTTAACCCGGCAATCGTGCCACGATAGCAGGCTGTCGCCAACGCGTGCCACGCCAGGCCTTGATGCAAGGCAATGTGCCATCCGATGCTATTACGCGCAGATGACAGTTTCGATTCGTGGCGTCTTGCCCAACTATAGTTACACTCAATCGACCGCAGCTTCCTGTCGAGCGTGGGTGCGGCTATCATGGGCCACGTTTTTTTTGCTTACGACCCTGGAGATATCCATGAGCAGCGATCTGATCAAACATGTCACCGATGCCACCTTCGAAGACGAAGTCTTGAAGGCTCAAGGCCCGGTGCTGGTCGACTACTGGGCTGAATGGTGCGGCCCGTGCAAGATGATCGCGCCGGTACTGGACGACATCGCTTCCACCTACGAGGGCAAGCTGACCGTCGCCAAGCTGAACATCGACGATAACCAGGAAACCCCGGCCAAGCATGGCGTGCGTGGCATCCCGACGCTGATGCTGTTCAAGAACGGCAACGTCGAGGCCACCAAGGTGGGCGCGCTGTCCAAATCCCAGCTGGCCGCGTTCCTCGACGCCCACCTGTGATGTGAAAAGGCCCCGCGAATGCGGGGCTTTTCTTTTTCAGAGCACTAGACGCAGAAAAAAGCAAGTGTTACATTCGGCCTCGCACTGCTTCTCCAGTGCCCTCTACATGCCGTCGCCGAAGCATCCCCAATTCGAATCAGTACGCGATCCTGTCGCCATCTAGCGGCGCGGCTTCATTAAGCCAAAGCTTAATTCTCCCTTCTTACATGATTACGTCATTCCCCTTATGAACCTGACTGAACTCAAGCAAAAGCCGATTACCGATCTTTTGGAAATGGCCGAACAGATGGGCATCGAAAACATGGCCCGTTCGCGCAAACAGGACGTGATTTTCGCCCTGCTGAAAAAGCACGCGAAAAGCGGCGAAGAGATCTCCGGTGATGGCGTGCTGGAGATTCTCCAGGATGGTTTCGGTTTTCTGCGTTCGGCTGATGCGTCCTACCTGGCCGGCCCTGACGATATCTACGTCTCGCCCAGCCAGATCCGCCGTTTCAACCTGCGCACCGGCGACACCATCGTCGGCAAGATCCGCCCACCGAAAGAAGGGGAGCGTTACTTCGCGCTGCTGAAGGTCGACACCATCAACTTCGACCGCCCGGAAAACGCCAAGAACAAGATCCTGTTCGAAAACCTGACGCCGCTGTTCCCGAACAAGCGCCTGAAGATGGAAGCCGGCAACGGTTCCACCGAGGACTTGACCGGCCGCGTCATCGACCTGTGCGCCCCGATCGGCAAGGGCCAGCGCGGCCTGATCGTTGCTCCGCCGAAAGCGGGCAAGACCATCATGCTGCAGAACATCGCGGCGAACATCACCCGTAATAACCCTGAGTGCCACCTGATCGTCCTGCTGATCGACGAGCGCCCGGAAGAAGTGACCGAAATGCAGCGTACCGTGCGCGGCGAAGTGGTTGCCTCGACCTTCGACGAGCCGCCAGCGCGCCACGTGCAGGTTGCCGAAATGGTGATCGAGAAGGCCAAGCGCCTGGTCGAGCACAAGAAAGACGTGGTGATCCTGCTGGACTCCATCACCCGCCTGGCGCGTGCCTACAACACCGTGATCCCGAGCTCTGGCAAGGTACTGACCGGTGGTGTCGACGCCCACGCCCTGGAAAAGCCGAAGCGCTTCTTCGGTGCGGCACGTAACATCGAGGAAGGCGGTTCGCTGACCATCATCGCCACCGCGCTGGTCGAAACCGGCTCGAAGATGGACGAAGTGATCTACGAAGAGTTCAAGGGCACCGGCAACATGGAGCTGCCGCTGGACCGCCGCATCGCCGAGAAGCGCGTGTTCCCGGCCATCAACATCAACCGCTCCGGTACCCGCCGCGAAGAGCTGCTGACCGCCGACGACGAATTGCAGCGCATGTGGATCCTGCGCAAGCTGCTGCACCCGATGGATGAAATCGCCGCCATCGAGTTCCTGGTCGACAAGCTCAAGCAGACCAAGACCAACGACGAGTTCTTCCTGTCGATGAAGCGCAAGTAAGCGTTTCCAGACCGGAACTGAATGGGGCCGCTTCGCGCCCCTTCGCGGGCACGCTCGCTCCCACAAGGATCACACTGAGCCTGTGGCAGCGGGCGTGCCCGCGAGGGGGGGCGAAGCGGCCCCACTGCATTTTTGCCCCCAAACAAATCCCGAACGGCGCTACACTCTGCACCCCCGACCGATACGGCCAATACGAGGCTCCCGCATGCAGTATCGCGACTTGCGCGACTTCATCCGTGGCCTGGAACAGCGCGGCGAGCTCAAGCGCATCCAGGTTCCGATCTCCCCCGTCCTGGAAATGACCGAGGTCTGCGACCGCACCCTGCGTGCCAAAGGCCCGGCGTTATTGTTCGAAAACCCCACAGGCTTCGACATCCCGGTGCTCGGCAACCTGTTTGGCACCCCAGAGCGCGTGGCCATGGGCATGGGCGCCGAGTCGGTCGGTGAACTGCGGGAAATCGGTAAATTGCTGGCGTTTCTCAAGGAGCCCGAGCCGCCGAAGGGCCTGAAGGACGCTTGGTCGAAGCTGCCGATCTTCAAGAAAGTCGTGTCGATGGCGCCGAAAGTGGTCAAGGACGCGGTCTGCCAGGAAGTGCTGGTCGAGGGTGACGACGTCGACCTTGGCGCGCTGCCTATCCAGCACTGCTGGCCTGGCGACGTGGCGCCGCTGATCACCTGGGGCCTTACCGTGACCCGCGGGCCGAACAAGGACCGCCAGAACCTGGGTATCTACCGGCAGCAGGTGATCGGCCGCAACAAGGTCATCATGCGTTGGCTTAGCCACCGGGGCGGTGCGCTCGACTACCGCGAATGGTGCGAGAAGAACCCGGGCCAGCCGTTCCCGGTTGCGGTCGCCCTGGGCGCAGACCCGGCAACCATCCTGGGCGCCGTGACGCCGGTACCGGACACCCTCTCCGAATATGCCTTCGCCGGCCTGCTGCGCGGCAACCGCACCGAACTGGTGAAGTGCCGTGGCAGCAACCTGCAGGTGCCGGCCACCGCCGAAATCATCCTGGAAGGCGTGATTCACCCTGGCGAAATGGCCCCCGAGGGCCCGTATGGTGACCATACCGGCTACTACAACGAAGTGGACAGCTTCCCGGTGTTCACCGTCGAGCGCATCACCCACCGGCTCAAGCCGATCTACCACAGCACCTACACCGGTCGCCCGCCTGATGAGCCGGCCATTCTCGGTGTCGCGCTGAACGAAGTGTTCGTGCCGATCCTGCAAAAGCAGTTCCCGGAGATCACCGACTTCTACCTGCCGCCGGAAGGTTGCTCGTACCGCATGGCGGTGGTGACCATGAAGAAGCAGTACCCCGGCCATGCCAAGCGCGTGATGTTGGGTGTATGGTCGTTCCTGCGACAGTTCATGTACACCAAGTTCGTTATTGTCACCGATGACGATATCAACGCCCGGGACTGGAACGATGTGATCTGGGCAATCACCACACGCATGGACCCCAAGCGTGATACGGTGATGATCGACAACACCCCGATCGACTACCTCGACTTCGCGTCGCCGGTTTCGGGGTTGGGGTCGAAGATGGGCCTGGATGCCACGCACAAGTGGCCAGGCGAGACTACACGCGAATGGGGGCGGGTCATCGTCAAGGACGAAGCCGTCACCCGGCGTATCGATGAGCTGTGGGATCAGTTGGGAATAGATTGATGCAGGTAACGTTGCAGCCGTCCGGGGCGGTGCTGGCGCTCGAACCCGGGGAACGGATCCTGGATGGAGCGCGGCGGCTGGGCTATGACTGCCCGAACAGCTGCCGCAATGGCAATTGCCATGTCTGCGCCGCGTTGTTGGTCGAGGGCCGGGTCCGTCAGGACGGCGAAATCCGCGACCATGGCGAGTTGTTCACCTGCATTGCCGAACCGCTGGAGGACTGCGTGTTGCTCTGGGACGGTGTGCTCGCCCTGGGCGAGTTGCCTGTGCGCAAGCTGGCGTGCAGCGTGAGTGAATGCGTTGACGTCGGTGGCGACGTGTGGCGGGTGCGCTTGCGTGCACCGGCGGGCAAACCCCCGCGTTACCACGCCGGGCAGTACCTGATGATCGAGCGTGAGGGCGGCAAGCAGGCGGCCTTCTCGCTGGCGTCTGCGCCGCACGGCGGGCGTGAACTGGAGCTGCACGTACTGGCGCGCGAGCCCAGTGCCCAGCAACTGATCGAGCAGCTCAGGCGCGACGGCCTGGCGCGTATCGAAATGCCGTTTGGCGACACCCACCTGGCCGAGTTGCCCGAGTGCCCGTTGGTATTGATTGCCGCCGGCACCGGCATGGGCCAGATGCACAGCCTGGTCGAGCATTGCCGCGCCAAGGGTTTCCAGTACCCGGTGCACCTGTACTGGGGGGTGCGTCGGCCTGAAGATTTTTACCAGATCGAGCATTGGGACGAATGGCAGCGCCTGCCCAACCTGTACCTGCACCAGGTGGTCAGCGATCTGTGCGGCTGGGAAGGGCGTTGCGGCATGTTGCATGAAGCCGTTTGCGAGGACATCGCCGACCTCAATACTGTGCATGTGTATGCCAGTGGCTCGCCAAACATGATCTACGCCACACTCGACGCCTTGGTCGAAGCCGGCATGGATGCGCACCGCATGCGTGCCGATGTATTTGCCTATGCCCCACGTGGCTAATAACCCAAGTTGGCAAGTCAGGTTATAAGGCGGTAACTGTTACCGCCTTGATTAATAACTTTCCCTGTTGTTGAAACAATCATTCCCAGTCGTCGGCTACGCGTATGAAACCTGGCTACGAAGGCTTGAGTATTCCTGCGGTTCTGGCCTATGGTTAGTGCAAGCGCCTTGGTATAGAGGCCTTGGCGCTTAACCTCATCGAATTTCGCTACATCCGTAGTTCACAGGAATCCTGGCGGCAGCTTATGTCGGCACTTGAAAGCATGTCGTGGAAAGTTTCATATCCACCGACACTCGACTTTGGTCAGCAACATACGCACGAACAGTTGTTCAACTCCATGAAGACCACCATGTCTCGGCACCCAGGTGGGCCGGTGTGGCTGTTTGCCTATGGCTCGTTGATCTGGCGCCCCGAGTGCAATTCGGTGGAGCGCCAGCGCGCACGCGTACATGGTTATCACCGGGGGCTCTACTTGTGGTCGCATGAGCATCGCGGTACCCCGGAAACCCCCGGGCTGGTATTCGGCCTGGACCGTGGCGGGTCCTGCAGTGGCTTTGCCTACCGGCTGGATGAAAGCAACCTGGACGACTCGCTCATGGCCCTGTGGCAACGCGAGATGCCTTACCCGGCCTATCGGCCGCATTGGCTCAACTGCCGGCTGGGCGATGGCACCAAAGTGCAGGCGCTGGGCTTTGTGCTGGAGCGGCATTTACCCTGCTATGCCGGCGATCTGCCGGATACCTTGCTCAGCCATATCCTGGCCAGCGCCAAAGGGCGCTACGGCACCACCCGCGACTATGTCGAACAGACCTTGCAGGCCCTGCGCAGCCACCAGATGCCTGATCGCAACCTGGAGGCGCGGTTCCGCCGTTGCCATAACCCGCGCGAGGTTTGATCAGCCAGTGCCGGCCTATTCGCGGGCACGCCCGCTCCCACAGGAATCCATGCTTTTTGAACCTGTGGGAGCGGGCGCGCCCGCGAAAAGGCCGCAACGGCAGATGAAGATCTAAAGCCTTACCTTGCCAGCACCACCAACTTACCCACAGCCTGCCGCTGCCCCAGTTTCTCAATGGCAGCCCCGGCCTCGGCCAGTGGATAAGTCTGCGACACCAGCGGCTTCAACTTGCCTTGGGCATGCCAGGCAAACAGCTGCTGGAAGTTGGCCGCATTGTCCTGCGGCTGGCGCTGGGCAAACGCACCCCAGAACACCCCAAGCACCGCCGCGCCCTTGAGCAGCACCAGGTTGGCTGCCAGCTGTGGAATGGTGCCACTGGCGAACCCCACCACCAGCAATCGGCCATTCCAGGCCAGCCCGCGTACCGCCTGCTCGAACAGCTCTCCACCGACCGGGTCGTAGATCACGTCCACCCCCTGGCCGTTGGTCAGGCGCTTGATTTCCTCGCGCAGGCTGGCCTGGCTGTAGTCAATCAGCTCATCTGCCCCGGCTGCCTTGGCCACCGCCAGTTTGTCGGCACTGCTGGCGGCCGCGATTACCCGTGCCCCCATGGCCTTGCCGATCTCCACCGCTGCCAGGCCGACGCCACCGGACGCGCCCAGCACCAGCAAGGTCTCACCCGCTTGCAATTGGCCCCGCTGGCGCAGGGCATGCATCGAGGTGCCATAGGTCATGCCAAACGCCGCTGCCGTGGTGAAGTCCATGCTCGCCGGGATCGGCAGCACGTTGTAGAACGGCACTGCCACCTGCTCGGCAAACGCCCCCCAGCCGGTCAGCGCCATGACCCTGTCACCGACCTTGAAGGCGCCGGCCTTTTCCCCGACCGCGGCTACCACACCGGCCGCCTCACCACCGGGGGAGAACGGCAGCGGTGGCTGAAACTGGTACTTGCCTTCGATGATCAGCGTGTCAGGAAAGTTGACCCCGGCAGCCTGCACGTCCAGCAGGATTTCGTTGTTCTTCGGCAGTGGGCTGGCGACTTCTTCCAGCACCAGGTTGCCCGCCGGGCCAAGGGTTTTGCACAACACAGCTTTCATTGGGGCTATTCCTTTGCGGGTCGTGGCCGATAAGTGTAGGAGGGCGGTGTACCGGGTCAACGAGCATGGCCCGCCCTGATGGGCAGGCATAAGCGGCGGCGTGAGCCTGGGCTTGGGTTTGCGCGCAGCGCTGGGTAAGCTGGCGCCAATTGGAATGAGGAGCGAATTCGTGAAAGCGTGGATCTTGATGGTACTGGCGCTGTTGCTGCCAACTGCGGCCATGGCCGAAGAAGCCAAGGAGGGTGCCCCCAAGGTTGCCTACATCACCCTGAGCCCGCCTTTTGTCGGCAACTATGCCCTGGATGGCGGCCCCCGCCTGCGGGTGTACAAGGCCGATGTGGCCCTGCGTGTGACCGGTGATGAAGCCGCCAAGGCCGTTCAGCACCACGAACCGCTGATCCGTAACCAGCTGGTGGCGCTGTTCACCCAACAGACTGTCGACAGCATGAGCAATGTCGAGGCCAAGGAGCACCTGCGCCAGGAGGCACTGAAACAAGTGCAGCAGGTGATGGAAGCCGAAGAGGGCAAGCCGATCGTTGAGGACCTGCTGTTCAACAACCTGATCGTGCAGTAAACGGCGCCGCTGGCGCGCGGTTTCAGCGCAACGCGACAATCACCGCCCATTGCTCGGCGGTTACCGGCATGACCGACAGGCGGCTGCCCTTCTGCACCAGCGGCAGTTCGGCCAGGCCGGCCTGCTGCTTCAGCTGGCCCAGCTCCAGTACCCGTGGCAGGGTTTGCACATGCGCCACGTCCACTGCGCTCCACGGGTTCTTCTCGGCTGTGGCCTTGGCATCATGGTATGGGCTTTGCGGGTCCAGGGCAGTCGGGTCGGGGTAAGCCGCACGAATGATTTCGCCAATACCGGCGATGCCAGGCTGCGGGCAGCTGGAATGGTAGAAAAAGAACCTGTCACCCTCGCTCATGGCCCGCAGGAAATTACGCGCCTGGTAATTGCGCACGCCGTCCCAGCGCGCTTCGCCCAGGCGCCCCAGCGCTTCGATGGAGAGTTCGTCGGGCTCGGATTTCATCAGCCAGTAGGCCATGCGTGTTGCTCCTGAAAAGGTTTGTAATAACCTGTTGCACGAAACCGACAGCCGGTTGGCGTCAAGGTTTGCTTGCAGACGCAGGTTGTCGGAAAATGCGCCCCGTTTAATGCGCGATGCTCCGGCGGCACTCAGAAAGCCGCCGAGCCTGAACAGTTTGCCTTGGGGGGCAATCTTCCATGTATCAACGTAAAAAACCGGATCTGCTGTGGGTCCTGGTGTTTATTTTTGGCCTGGGTGTGGTCACTACCGGTTATGCGCAAGGGCTATGGGAGCGCAAGCTGGACAACGCCTACCAAACGTCGGCAGACGCCAGCCAGCCACAACGTTGATGCCCCCTGCTGGCGCCGATTACCGCGGCGCCAGGTACCAGCCACGGTCCGAGACCGTGCCCTGCAACGGTACGTCCCAACTGGCCTGCGCCAGCCGCTCGACCTTCTGGCACTCATGCGCCAAGCCCAGCAGCAACGGTTTTTTCCAGCTTTGCCGGCGCCCCTGGTAGGCCAGGCTGCGGTCATAGAAGCCGCCACCCATGCCCAGGCGGCCGCCCACCTCATCAAAGCCCACCAGCGGTAACAGAATCAGGTCCAGTGCCCAGATGGGCCGTTGGCGTTTGCGCTCGATAACCGGTTCGGGGATACGGAAACGGTTGGGTCGCAGTTTTTCCCCTGGCTCGAAACGCTGGAACACCATGCGCGTGCGCGGCCAGGCATGCAGTACCGGCAGGTAGGTGCGCTTGCCGCGGCGCTGGGCTTCACGCAATAACAGGCGCGGGTCTATTTCGCCGTCGTTGGGCAGGTACAGGGCAATGTGCCTGGCGCGGCGGAATAGGGGGTGCTGGGCCAGTTGCCGGTACAGCCCACGGGCCGCCTGGCGTTGCTGGGCGGGGGTGAGGGCGCGACGGGCATTGCGCAGCAAACGGCGAAGCTGAGGGCGGGTAAGCGGCGCGGTGTCGGTCATGGCACAGGCGATCCCAGGGGTGCTGGCCGCCAGACGCGGCACAAACGAATTGCCCGCCACAGGGGGCGGGCAAGGAATTCAGGCTCCCCGATAAGACCGCTATCGGTGTAGCCCTTGAACCCGAAAGTTCAAGGTGGAGATTGCAGGGGGCGTTAAGGCTTTCCGTCGGGCGGACATGCACACCGGCCCCAGCGTGCAACCCCCGTGGTTGTGCGTATCGGCTCAGGGACATAACCGACTGGCGCATCCCCCAGGGAGTGGCGCCAGTATACCAATCTCAGCCGATTTTGGTATCCGTGTCGTCGGACAAAGCCTTGTCTACCCGATCCAGCAGGTCGCGCACCTGTTCGCGGTTGGTGCCGCTGACGGGCGCCGCGCTGCGGTCTTCCTGGCGGTGCAGCATCTCGTGGGTGATGTTCAACGCGGCCATGACGGCAATGCGGTCGGCGCCGATCACCTTGCCGCTGCTGCGGATCTCGCGCATCTTGCTGTCCAGGTAGCGGGCTGCGCTGACCAGGTTGTTGCGCTCTTCCGGCGGGCAGATGATCGAGTAGTCCTTGTCGAGGATCTGCACGGTGACGCTATTGCTTGAACTCATGAGTCTTGCTCCAGAGCCTTGAGGCGTAAAATCATCGACTCGACCTTGCGCTTGGCTATCTCGTTTTTTTCGATGAGGTGGGCGCGCTCTTCGCGCCAGGACTTTTCCTGAGCTACTAGGAGTGCATTTTGCCGTTTTAGTTGCTCGACACGTTCGATCAGCAGCTCGAAACGGCTCATCAGTGCCTGCAGGTCGTTCTCTTGCGTGGGTTGCACTCGATTCGCTCCGTCGTTCGGTCACCTGGCGATGATGCCTCTCCCTGGGTGGCGACGGCCAGTGCCGATGGTCTTGGCGCGCCTGCCGGTGCTAGGATACAAGGCCTCATTCTAGTCATTTGCGCCGTCTGGCGCCTAGCTGCCCATGCCCAATACCCAATCGCCCTACATCGCTTTCGCCATGCTGCTGTCCAGCAATGGCCACCCTGTCACCCCGGCCGAACTGCACGGCCTGCTGATTGGCCGCAGCTGCGCCGGTGCCGGCTTCGATGCCGACGGCTGGCTGGCCGACGCGGCCCAACTGCTGGAAACCGAGCCCGGTGACACCGTGCGTAACGCCCTGGTTGGCCTGCAGGAAATGGTCAAGGGCGAGCTCACCAGCGACGACATGGCCATCGTTCTGCTGCTGCCTTCCGACGATGCCGCGCTGGCCGACCGCGCCACCGCGCTGGGGCAGTGGTGCCAGGGCTTCATCACCGGCTTTGGCCTGAACGCCGGCGGCAAGGACTTGTCCGACGAGGCCAAGGAAGTGCTGCAGGACCTGGTGGCCATTTCCCAGGTGCAGGAAGCCCTCGAAGAATCCGAGGACGGCGAGAGCGACTACATGGAAGTCATGGAGTACCTGCGCGTTGCGCCGCTGCTGCTGTTCTCCGAGCTGGCCAAGCCTTCCGCACCCGCGCCCAAGCCATCGCTGCACTGATCAACCAGGGGTAGTCTGCCCATGAGCCACATTCCCAAGGCCGAGTATGCCCGGCGGCGCAAGGCGCTGATGGCGCAGATGGTCCCCAACAGCATCGCCATCCTGCCCGCCGCCGCGGTTGCCATCCGCAACCGCGACGTCGAGCACGTGTACCGCCAGGACAGCGACTTCCAGTACCTCAGCGGCTTCCCCGAGCCAGAGGCGGTCATTGCCCTGATCCCCGGGCGTGAGCACGGTGAGTACGTGTTGTTCTGCCGAGAGCGCAACCCCGAGCGGGAGCTGTGGGATGGCCTGCGCGCCGGCCAGGAAGGCGCGGTGAGTGATTATGGCGCCGACGATGCATTCCCCATCGCAGACATCGACGAAATCCTGCCTGGCCTGATCGAAGGCCGCGAGCGGGTGTACAGCGCCATGGGCAGCAACCCTGAATTCGACCGCCGGTTGATGGACTGGATCAACGTGATCCGCTCCAAGGCCCGGCTGGGTGCCCAGCCACCGAACGAGTTCGTTGCGCTGGATCATCTGCTGCATGACATGCGCCTGTATAAATCGGCAGCGGAAGTGAAGGTCATGCGCGCAGCTGCAGACATTTCTGCGCGTGCCCATGTGCGGGCCATGCAGGCCTGCCGGGCCGGGTTGTACGAATACAGCCTGGAAGCCGAGCTGGACTACGAGTTCCGCAAGGGCGGGGCGAAGATGCCGGCCTACGGTTCCATCGTTGCCGCTGGGCGCAATGGCTGCATCCTGCACTACCAGCAGAATGACGCACCGCTCAGGGAGGGCGACCTGGTGCTGATCGACGCCGGCTGCGAAATCGACTGCTACGCCAGTGACATCACCCGCACCTTCCCGGTCAGCGGGCGCTTTTCACCCGAGCAGAAGGCTATCTACGAGCTGGTGCTCAAGGCGCAGGCGGCCGCGTTCGCCGAAATCGCCCCCGGCAAGCACTGGAACCATGCCCATGAGGCGACCGTGCGGGTCATCACCACCGGGCTGGTGGAACTGGGCCTGCTGGAAGGCGATGTGCAAGCGCTGATCGACAGCGAAGCCTACCGCGCCTTCTACATGCACCGCGCCGGCCACTGGCTGGGCATGGATGTGCACGATGTGGGCGAGTACAAGGTGGGGGGTGAATGGCGGGTGCTGGAACCGGGTATGGCGCTGACCGTCGAACCGGGTATCTACATTGGTGCCGACAATCAGGCCGTGGCCAAGAAGTGGCGCGGCATTGGCGTAAGGATCGAGGACGACGTGGTGGTGACCAGGCAAGGTTGTGAAATCCTCACTTCGGGCGTGCCACGCACGGTCGCCGAGATCGAGGCGCTGATGCAGGCTGCACGCAAGGACGCCGCATGAACCGGGTAAACCTGGCAATCATTGGTGGCGGCCTGGTGGGTGCCAGCCTGGCGTTGGCCTTGCAGGCCGGGGCCAAGGCCAGAGGCTGGAAAATCCTGCTGATCGAGCCGTTCGCCCCTGGCGACAGTTACCAGCCCAGCTACGATGCCCGCTCTTCGGCCTTGTCCTTCGGCACCCAGCAGATCTACCAGCAACTGGGCCTGTGGCAGGCCATTGGCCAGCGCGCCGAGCCGATCCGGCAGATTCACGTCTCCGACCGTGGCCGCTTTGGCGCCACCCGCCTGGATGCCCAGGAAGAAGGCGTGCCGGCGCTGGGTTACGTGGTGGAGAACGCCTGGCTGGGCCAGTGCCTGTGGCAAGGCCTGGACCGCGAGGTGGTCAGCTGGCGCTGCCCGGCAGAAGTGACCGCGCTGCAGGCGGTCGACGGTGGCTACCAGCTGCGCTTGAACGACGACACCCAGCTGCAATGCGACCTGGCAGTGCTGGCCGACGGCGGCCGTTCTGGTTTGCGCGAGCAACTGGGCATCCAGGTACGCCATACGCCCTACCAGCAAAGCGCCCTGATCGCCAACATCAGCCCTGGCGAGGCCCATGGCGGCCAGGCCTTCGAGCGCTTCACCGAAGACGGCCCCATGGCCCTGCTGCCATTGCCGGATAACCGCTGCGCGCTGGTATGGACCCGCCAGGGCATGGACGCAAAACGCCTGGCCGCGATCGACGAGCGCAGTTTCCTGCGCGAGTTGCAGGGGGTGTTCGGCTACCGGCTGGGCGCGCTGCGCCAGGTGGGTGCACGGCATCTGTACCCGCTGTCGTTGATCGAAGCCCAGGAGCAGGTGCGGCCACAGTTGGTGGTGCTGGGCAACGCTGCGCACAGCTTGCACCCGATTGCCGGGCAGGGGTTCAACTTGTCGTTGCGTGACGTGCAGGCGTTGGCCGAGGCGCTGCTTGCCGGCCCGCAGCGCCCGGGCGACCTGGCCACGCTGCAGGCCTATCACCAGCGCCAGCGCCTGGACCAGGCCATGACCATCGGCTTCTCCGACCAGGTCACCCGCCTGTTCGGCAGCCAGCAGCCGTTGCTGGCCGCCGGGCGCAACCTGGGCCTGCTCGGGCTCGACCTGCTGCCACCGGCCAAAAGCTGGTTCGCTCGCCAGGCCATGGGCCTGGGCACCCGCCCCGACCGGCAGGGCCAGGCATGAGCAACCCCCGTAAACGCGCACGCCGGGCGCGCATGCTGCGCTGGCTGTTGAACCTTTACCCGCCTTACCTGGGGGCAGGTATCAGGGTGCAGCACATCAGCCCGGACCTGCGCAGCGTGAAGGTGGCGATGAAGCTGACGCGCTGGAACCGCAATTACGTCGGTACCCAGTTTGGCGGCAGCCTGTATGCCATGGTCGACCCGTTCTACATGCTGTTGCTGATCGAGCAGCTGGGGCGCGACTACATTGTCTGGGACAAGGCCGCCAGCATCGATTTCATCGCGCCGGGCAAAGGCCCGGTGTTTGCCGAATTCCACGTCGATGACGCGCTGCTGGACGACATTCGCCAGCAGACCGCTACCGGCAAGAAGTGCCTGCCGCGTGTGCAGGTCGATATCCGCGATGGCGCCGGCGAACTGGTGGCGCGGGTCGATAAAACCCTATATGTGCGGCTCAAGCCGCAAGCGAGGCTGGCGTAGGCATGGAAATGCGCGCAGATCTGTTGATTGTCGGTGCCGGTATGGTCGGCAGCGCCCTGGCCCTGGCGTTACGCCACAGTGGCTTGCAAATCCTCTTGCTCGACGGCGGCCCGCTGACGGTCAAGCCGTTCGATGCCCAGGCGCCGTTCGAACCGCGGGTCAGCGCATTGTCGGCCGCCAGCCAGCGCATTCTCGAACGCCTCGGGGCCTGGGAAGGCATCGCCCAGCGGCGTGCCACGCCGTATTCCGACATGCATGTGTGGGACGGCAGCGGCACCGGGCAGATCCACTTTTCGGCAGCCAGCGTGCACGCCCAGGTGCTCGGCCATATCGTCGAGAACCGCGTGGTGCAGGACAGCCTGCTGGAGCGCCTGCACGACAGCGATGTCGGCCTGCTGGCCAACGCGCGGCTGGAACAACTGCGCCGCTCTGGCGATGACTGGCTGCTGACCCTGGCCGATGGCCGGCGCCTGCGCGCGCCGCTGGTGGTCGCGGCCGATGGCGCCCATTCGGCCGTGCGGCGGCTGGCCGGTTGCGACACCCGCGAATGGGATTACCTGCACCACGCCATCGTGACCAGCGTGCGTTGCAGCGCCGGGCACCAGGCCACAGCCTGGCAGCGCTTCACCGATGAGGGGCCGCTGGCCTTCCTGCCGTTGACCCGGGATGGCCAGCAAGACTGGTGCTCGATCGTCTGGTCGACCACGCCGGAGCAGGCCGAGCGGTTGATGGCGCTGGATGACGCTGCCTTCGTGCAGGCCCTGGAGCGGGCCTTCGAGGGGCGCCTGGGGAGCGTGTTGCAGGCCGACCCACGTGTGTGTGTACCGCTGCGTCAGCGACACGCCAAGCGCTACGTGGAGCACGGCCTGGCGTTGGTGGGTGATGCGGCCCACACCATCCACCCCTTGGCCGGGCAGGGCGTCAACCTGGGGTTTCTGGATGCGGCGGTGCTGGCCGACGTACTGGGCAAGGCCTGCGAGCGTGGCGAACGGCTGGCGGATGTGAAGGTACTGAGCCGTTACGAGCGCCGGCGCATGCCGCATAACCTGGCGCTGATGGCGGCGATGGAAGGGTTCGAGCGGTTGTTCCAGGCCAACCCGCTGCCGTTGCGCTGGTTGCGCAACAGTGGGCTGAAGCTGGTGCAGCAGATGCCCGAAGCCAAGGCGATGTTCGTGCGCCAGGCGTTGGGGCTGTCCGGGGATTTGCCGGAATTGGCCAGGGCTTGAGATGGCCGGGGCCGCTTTGCGGCCCCTCTGCAACATCCGGTAACGGCTCAATGGATGAGCAAGAAAATGGGATTCACTACCATTTGCGCCTCTCATACCTTCCGAGGAGCGCTTTCCATGTTGCCACGCAAGCCCCTACTGGCCGCCCTGGCCCTGACTTTGTTCGGCGGCACCGCCCAGGCAGCGGAAGAAGTGGTGGTGTACTCCTCGCGCATCGATGAGCTGATCAAGCCGGTGTTCGATGCCTATACCGCCAAAACCGGCGTCAAGATCAAGTTCATCACCGACAAGGAAGCGCCGCTGATGCAGCGCATTAAGGCCGAGGGCGACAATGGCGTGGCCGACCTGCTGCTGACCGTCGATGCCGGCAACCTGTGGCAGGCCGAGCAAATGGGCATCCTGCAGCCGATCAAGTCCGCCACCATCGACCAGAACATTCCGCCGCAGTACCGCGCCTCGTCCCATGACTGGACCGGCCTCAGCTTGCGCGCGCGCACCATCGTCTACTCCAGCGAGCGGGTCAAACCGGCAGAGTTGAGCACCTACGAGGCCCTGGCCGACAAGCAATGGGAAGGCCGCCTGTGCCTGCGCACGGCGAAAAAGGTCTACAACCAGTCGCTGACCGCCACCCTGATCGAAACCCATGGCGAGGCGAAGACCGAGCAAATCGTCAAAGGCTGGGTCAACAACCTGTCCACCGATGTGTTCTCCGACGACAACGCGGTGATCCAGGCCATCGAGGCCGGCCAGTGCGACGTGGGCATCGTCAACACCTACTACTACGGCCGCCTGCACAAGCAGAACCCGCAGTTGCCGGTGAAGCTCTTCTGGCCCAACCAGGGCGACCGTGGCGTGCACGTGAACCTGTCGGGCATTGGCCTGACCAAACATGCACCGCACCCCGAGGCGGCGACCAAGCTGGTGGAGTGGATGACGGGTGAAGAAGCGCAGAAGCTGTTCGCCGACATCAACCAGGAATTCCCGGCCAACCCGAAGGTCAGGCCATCGGAAGAAGTGGCAGCGTGGGGCAGCTTCAAGGCAGACAGCATTCCGGTGGAAATTGCCGGCAAACGCCAGGCTGAAGCCATCCGCCTGATGGATCGGGCTGGCTGGAATTAAGCGCCGGGCTTTATCCTCTCGGGGCCTGAAAGGGCCTCTTCGCGGGCTCGCCCGCTCCCACAGGATCTGCACTGCCCTTGAGATTTGGGCAGTCCCTGTGGGAGCGGGCGAGCCCGCGAACGACCGCAAAGCGGTCGCAAACCAGCCATAGAGACATTCACCTTGTCCCACACCCCCCAACGCCGCTGGTACTTGCCGGTATCGCTGATCGCTGCCCTGGTGCTCCTGCCCCTCAGCGTGCTGCTGCTGTCGTGGCAATCCATAGACGTGCAGATCTGGTCGCACCTGCTCGACACCCAGATGAGCCGCCTGCTGGGTAACACCCTGACGCTGGTTCTGGGGGTGGGCATCGGCGTCACCGTGCTGGGCGTCAGCCTGGCCTGGCTCACCAGCCTCTGTGAGTTCCCCGGCCGGCGCTGGCTGGACTGGGCGCTGATGTTGCCGTTCGCCATACCCGCCTATGTGCTGGCTTTCGTGTTCGTCGGCCTGCTGGACTTCGCGGGCCCGGTGCAGACCGCACTGCGCGAGGTATTCGGCCCCATGCGCCTGCCCCGGGTGCGCTCTACCGGCGGGGTCATCATCGTGCTGGTGCTGGTGTTCTACCCCTATGTCTACCTGCTGGCGCGCACGGCGTTCCTGGCACAGGGCAAAGGCTTGATGGAGGCCGCGCGGGTGCTTGGGTTATCACCCTTGCAGGCCTTCTGGCGGGTGGCGCTGCCCATGGCGCGGCCGGCGATCGGCGCCGGTGTCGCCCTGGCGCTGATGGAAACCCTGGCCGATTTCGGCGCGGTGGCGGTGTTCAATTTCGACACCTTCACCACAGCCATCTACAAGACCTGGTACGGGTTTTTCAGCCTGTCCAGCGCAGCCCAGCTGGCCAGCCTTTTGCTGCTGGCGGTGATGCTGGTGCTGTACGGCGAGCGCCGTGCCCGCGGCGCCAGCCGCAGTGGCAACGAGCGGCCACGCGGGCAGGCGCTGTACCGCTTGCGCGGGCTGAAGGCGTTGCTGGCCAGCGGCTGGTGCCTGCTGGTGTTCGCCTGCGCCTTCGTCATCCCGCTGCTGCAACTGCTGGTGTGGTTCTGGCAGCGCGGGCGGCATGACCTGGACGAGCGCTATGTCGGCCTGGTGTCGCACACCTTGTACCTGGGCGCCATGGCCGCGCTGCTCACCGTGAGCGCAGCATTGCTGCTGGCCTTCGCCCGGCGCCAGGCGCCGAGCGCCGGCATACGCGCCGGGGTCGGCCTGGCCAACCTGGGCTATGCCTTGCCCGGTTCGGTGTTGGCGGTGTCGATCATGCTGGCCTTCAGTTACCTGGACAACCAGCTGGTCATCCCGTTGTCCGGCTGGTTGGGCGGGGCCGGCAAACCGTTGCTGCTGGGCAGCCTGTCGGCCTTGCTGCTGGCTTACCTGGTGCGCTTTATCGCCGTGGCTTACGGGCCACTGGAAAGCAGCCTGGAGCGCATTCGGCCTTCTTTGCCCGAGGCTTCACGCAGCCTGGGTGTCGGCGGTGCCAGGTTGTTCCTCAAGGTCTACCTGCCGCTGTTGCTGCCTGGCGCCCTCAGCGCCGCCTTGTTGGTGTTTGTCGACGTACTCAAGGAAATGCCGGCCACCTTGCTGATGCGGCCGTTCGGCTGGGACACGCTTGCTGTGCGGGTTTTCGAGATGACCAGTGAAGGCGAATGGGCGAGAGCGTCGTTGCCCGCCCTGACGCTGGTGCTGGTGGGCCTGTTGCCGGTCATCGGCCTGATCCGCCGTTCGGCCCGTCGACCCTGCCACGGTCACTGAGGGTGCCAGCGCGCGGGCTTGCGGCTACAATGCGCGGCATTCGCGCGGCGGGTGTCAAACAACAAGAGCTGACGCGCAACGTCATCGACCGCCGCCGCTTCGCCACGCCCGGAAGGAGAAACCCATGGGACAGCGCACGCTTTTGTACGACCTGCACTTGGCGCTAGGCGCCAAAACGGTCGATTTCGGTGGCTGGGACATGCCCCTGCACTATGGCTCGCAGGTCGAGGAGCACCATCAGGTGCGCAGCGATTGCGGGGTGTTCGATGTCTCCCACATGACTGTGATCGATGTCGATGGTAGCGATGCCACCGCCTGGCTGCAGCGCCTGCTGGCCAACGATGTGGCCCGCCTCGTCGACACTGGCAAAGCGCTATACAGCCCGCTGCTGCAGGCGCAGGGCGGAGTGATCGACGACCTGATCGTATACCGCACGGAACATGGCTATCGCCTGGTCACCAACGCCGCCACCCGCGCCAAGGTGCTGGGCTGGCTGCAGCAGCAGCGTGACGGTTTTGCCGTGGACTTCAAGGTCCGCCCCGACCTGGCCATCCTTGCCATCCAGGGCCCGCGTGCCCGAGAAAAGGTTGCGCCCCTGCTTAGCGCCGCGCGTGCCGCGCTGATCCGCGAACTGCGCCCATTCGAGGGCTTTGCCGAAGGCGACTGGTTCATTGCCCGCACCGGTTATACCGGTGAAGACGGCCTCGAGATCATCTTCCCTGGCGACCAGGCCGTGGGCTTCTTCAACGACCTGGTGGGTGCTGGCATCGCCCCCAGCGGCCTTGGCGCCCGCGACACCCTGCGCCTGGAAGCCGGCATGAACCTGTACGGCCAGGACATTGACGAGCAGCACACCCCGCTTACCTCCAACCTGGGCTGGAGCATTGCCTGGGAGCCTGCCGAGCGTGACTTCATTGGCCGCGCTGCCCTGTTGGCGGAAATCGAGCACGGTGTGCAGGAAAAACTGGTCGGCCTGGTACTGGAAGAGCGCGGCGTGCTGCGCGCCCATCAGGTCGTGCGTGTCGCCGGTATTGGCGAAGGGGAGATCACCAGTGGTAGTTTCTCGCCTACGCTGAGCAAGTCCATTGCCTTGGCGCGCGTGCCCATGGCCACTGGTGACCGGGCCGAGGTGGAAATTCGCGGCAAGTGGTACCCGGTGCGGGTGGTCAAACCGACCTTCGTGCGCCACGGCAAGATCCTGATCTGAACCATTATTTACCGGCGGGCGTACCGCTGAGCCAATCGAGGAATTCAAGACATGAGCAATATCCCCGCCGAACTGCGTTTCGCCGAAAGCCACGAGTGGGCCCGCCTGGAAGCTGACGGCAGCGTCACCGTGGGCATCAGCGACCACGCCCAGGAGGCCTTGGGTGACGTGGTGTTCGTCGAACTTGCCGAAGTCGGCAAGGTGTTCGCCGCGGGCGACGCTGCCGGTGTGGTCGAGTCGGTCAAGGCCGCTTCGGACATCTATGCCCCAGTGGGTGGCGAAGTGATCGCGGTGAACGAAGCGCTGGCTGACAGCCCGGAGCTGCTCAACGAAGAGCCTTACGGGGCGTGGATCTTCAAGCTCAAGCCAAGCGACAAGGCCGAGCTGGACAAGCTGCTGGATGCTGCTGGTTACAAGGCTGCGATCGGCGAGTAAGACCGCGTCGCCTGCTTCGCGGCTAAAGCCGCTCCTACAGGTATTGCATGGCCCTTGCGTCTTGCGCGACCCCTTGTAGGAGCGGCTTTAGCCGCGAAGAGGCCGGGCCTGCAACCAACTTTCCCCGCACAACCGGCAATCCCTTCCTAGACTTGTAGTCTCCATGAGAGCTGTTCCAGGAAGAGAGCGTGGTCATGTCCCAGTCGCCGTCCCTGCATCAACTGCAAGAGCTCAACCCGTTCCTGCGTCGCCACCTGGGCCCGGATGCCGCCGAGCAGCAGGCCATGCTCAATGCACTGGGCGTGGCGAGCCGCGCCGAGCTGATCGAGCAAACCGTTCCGCCAGGCATCCGCCTGAAGCGCCCCCTCGACCTGCCACCGGCACTCGACGAGCAGGCGGCCTTGGCCAAACTCGCGGGTTATGCTGCGCAAAACCAGGTATGGACCAGCCTGATCGGCATGGGCTACCACGGCACCATCACCCCCACGGTCATCCTGCGCAACGTGCTGGAAAACCCCGGCTGGTACACCGCCTACACGCCTTACCAGCCTGAAATAGCCCAGGGCCGGCTGGAGGCGCTGCTGAACTACCAGCAGATGGTCATCGACCTGACCGGGCTGGCCCTGGCCAATGCCTCGCTGCTGGACGAGGCGACTGCCGCCGCCGAGGCCATGGCCCTGGCCAAGCGCGTGGCGCGCAGCAAGAGCAATGCATTCTTCGCCGATGAGCACTGCCACCCGCAAACCCTGTCAGTGCTCAAGACCCGCGCCGAAGGCTTCGGCTTCGAACTGATCATCGACTCTGTGGATAACCTGAACACGCATGCGGTATTCGGCGCCTTGCTGCAGTACCCCGATACCCACGGCGAGGTGCGCGACCTGCGCCCGCTGATCGAGCACTTGCATGGCCAGCACGCCCTGGCCTGCGTGGCTGCCGACCTGCTCAGCCTGGTACTGCTCACGCCGCCCGGCGAGCTGGGCGCCGATGTGGTGTTGGGTTCCAGCCAGCGCTTTGGTGTACCGATGGGTTACGGCGGGCCACATGCGGCGTATTTCGCCTGCCGCGACGATTACAAGCGGGCCATGCCCGGGCGCATCATCGGCGTGTCGCGTGATGCCCGTGGCAACACCGCGCTGCGCATGGCCCTGCAAACCCGCGAGCAGCATATCCGCCGTGAAAAAGCCAACTCCAACATCTGCACGGCGCAGGTGCTGCTGGCCAACATCGCCGGCTTCTACGCGGTCTACCACGGCCCGCAAGGCCTTCAGCGCATTGCCCAGCGCGTGCACCGGCTGACGGTCATTCTGGCGGCCGGCCTTGCGGCCAAAGGCATCAAGCGCCTCAACCAGCACTTCTTCGACACCCTTACCCTCGACGTGGGTGGCGCACAGGCAGCCATCATCGAGAGCGCTGAAGCCGCACAGGTCAACCTGCGCATACTGGGCCGCGGCCACCTGGGCGTGAGCCTGGATGAAACCTGCAACGAGCAGACAGTGCTGCGCCTGTTGGACATTTTCGTGGGGGTTGACCACGGGCTGGACATCGCCGCGCTTGACCAGTCGGCCCTGGCCGAAGGCATTCCGCCCAGCCTGGTGCGGCATTCGCCGTTCCTTGCCCACCCGGTGTTCAACCTGCACCACAGCGAAACCGAGATGCTGCGCTACCTCAAGCAGCTGGAGAACAAGGACCTGGCGCTGAACCAGTCGATGATTCCGCTGGGCTCCTGCACCATGAAGCTCAATGCTACCAGCGAGATGATCCCGATCACCTGGCCTGCTTTCGCTCAGCTGCACCCGTTCGCCCCGGCGGGGCAGGCCGTCGGGTACAAGGCGATGATCGACGAGCTGGAAAGCTGGCTGTGCACCATTACCGGCTTCGATGCCATCTGCATGCAGCCCAACTCCGGGGCCCAGGGTGAGTACGCTGGCCTGATGGCGATTACCCGCTACCACCGCAGCTGCCAGCAACCGCAGCGTACCTTGTGCCTGATCCCGTCGTCGGCCCACGGCACCAACCCAGCGTCGGCACAGATGGCTGGCATGGAGGTGGTGATAGTCGATTGCGATCAGGGCGGCAACGTCGACCTGGCAGACCTCAAGGCCAAGGCCGGTGCAGCCGGTGAGCGCCTGTCGTGCCTGATGATCACCTACCCCTCAACCCACGGTGTGTACGAAGAGGGCATTCGCGAAATCTGTGACGTGGTGCACCAGCACGGCGGCCAGGTGTACATGGACGGCGCCAACCTCAATGCCCAGGTGGGGTTGGCGCGCCCTGCCGACATCGGTGCCGATGTGTCGCACATGAACCTGCACAAGACCTTCTGCATCCCCCACGGCGGCGGTGGTCCGGGCATGGGGCCGATCGGTGTTCGCGCTCATCTGCAACCCTTCGTCGCCAGCCACCCGGTGGTACCGGTCCCCGGCCTGGATCCGAACAACAGTGCGGTCAGCGCTGCGCCCTGGGGCAGCGCCAGCATTCTGCCGATCAGCTGGATGTACATTGCCATGATGGGCCCGCAACTGGCTGACGCCAGCGAGGTGGCGATCCTCTCTGCCAACTACCTGGCCAGCCAGCTGGCTGGGGCCTTCCCGGTGCTCTACCGCGGGCGTAACCAGCGCGTGGCCCATGAGTGCATACTCGATCTGCGGCCGTTGAAGGCGCTGACGGGCATCAGCGAGGAGGACGTGGCGAAGCGCCTGATGGACTACGGCTTCCATGCACCGACCATGTCGTTCCCGGTGCCGGGTACGCTGATGGTGGAACCGACCGAAAGTGAGTCCAAGGCGGAGCTGGACCGCTTTATCGAAGCGATGCTGGCAATTCGCGCGGAGATCGCGGACGTTCAGGATGGCAAGTGGCCGGCAGAGAACAGCCCGCTCAGGCATGCGCCGCATACCTTGGCCGATGTCCTGGGCATATGGGACAGGCCCTATAGCCTGGAGCAGGCGGTGGCACCGGCTGCGCATGTGCGCCAACACAAGTACTGGCCGGCGGTTAACCGGGTCGACAACGTGTATGGGGACCGCAACCTGTTCTGTGCCTGTGTGCCGGTGGAGGCTTATCGCTGATAGCGCAGGGGTGACCGATTGGGCGCGCAGCGCGCGCCCCGGGGTTTTACTCGGCTACCGCATTCTTGGCCAGGATGGCATTGGCCAGCTCCATGTCCGAGGCCTGCAGCCCCGGGTTCTCGGCCCGTGCCTGGTGCATGGCGGCTTCCAGGAACGGCCCACGAATCGCACCTTCGCTGGCAACGAAGCTGCTGGCGTCGTCCTGTGCGGCGAGGACAAGCTTGTGGTCCCGCGACGTCAGGTAGGTCGAACCAGTCGTTGCCCCGGAAGAAATCACGTTACGCCAAAAGGTATCAGCCATGGCCGAGCCCATAGGCAGCGAGAGCAGGGCAGCGGCGGCAACGGCAGTTTTGAGACGCATGTTGAAACACCTCGAAGGGTGGGGGTTGAAGATGCGCCGTTGGATCTTTTCCAATGGGGCAAGTTCCTGAATGCCGGGGCTTTTCGTCAGCCGCACACGCGCAACACCTCATGCATGCAGGTCTGCCCAGTGGTCACCTTGGCCTCGCCACAACGGCGAAGGTCCACCAGGCCATCGGCCCGGGCCTGTTGCCGCAGAATGGTCAGGTCGGCATCCCGGCCGATCAGCGCGCGCAGCTTGTCGCTGGGCTCGAGCAGTTCAAACAAACCGGTGCGGCCATGAAAGCCGGTGCCTCGGCAGGTACGGCAATGGGCGCAGGTATTCGCCTGGCAGTCCGGGCACAGGGTGCGCACCAGGCGCTGGGCCAGGACGCCGACCAGCGTCGCCTTGATCAGGTAGTCGGCCACGCCCAGTTCCTGCAGGCGGGTGATGGCCGCGCAGGCATCGTTGGTGTGCAGGGTAGACAGCACCAAATGCCCGGTAAGGGCGGCCTGTACCGCCACCAGGGCCGTTTCGCGGTCGCGTATTTCGCCGATCATGATGATGTCCGGGTCCTGACGCAGCAGGGCGCGTACCCCGGCGGCAAAACCAAGGTCCAGGGCGGGCTGCACCTGCAACTGGTTGAACGCCGGCTCCAGGCGCTCGATGGGGTCTTCGATGGTGCACAGGTTGACCTGTGGCGTGGCCAATAGCTTGAGGCTGGTATACAGCGTGCTGGTCTTGCCGGAGCCGGTGGGGCCGGTCACCAGGATGATGCCCTGGCGCTTGCCCAGCAGGCGCTGCCACTGGGCCAGTTGCTGGCCTTGCAGGCCGAGGCGGTCGAAGCCCTCGTGCAGTTGCTGCGGGTCGAACAGGCGCAGCACCAGCTTTTCGCCGTAGGCGGTTGGCAGGGTCGACAGCCGTAGCTCGACCTCACCGCCGCCGGGCAGGCGGCTGTGCAGGCGGCCGTCCTGCGGCCGGCGCTTTTGCGCCACATCCATGCGCCCCAGGTGCTTGAGGCGGCTGACCAGTGCCAAGGTTACGCCGGCAGGAAAGGCGTACACGTTATGCAGCAGGCCGTCGATGCGGTAGCGCAACTGGCCCTGATCGCGGCGGGGTTCCAGGTGAATGTCGCTGGCACGTTGTTCGATAGCGTACTGCAGCAACCAGTCGACGATGTGCACGATGTGCGCGTCGTCGGCGCTGGCTTCGGCCTGGCGCTTGCCCAGTTCCAGCAGTTGCTCGAGTTCGCCCAGGCCGGCGGCCTGCTGGTATTGCGCGCCTTTTACCGACTGGGCGAGGTGCTCGAACGACTGCCCTGCCTGGCGGATCTGCAACGGGCTGGCCAGCACCCGGCGAATCGGCCGGCCCAGGCTGCGGGCCAGGTCGGCCTGCCAGTCGTTCTGGTAGGGCTCGGCACTGGCGACGGTAACGCCGAGGGCGTCGGCTGCGACGATGAGGATGCCGTGGCGCTGGGCGAAGGCCGGTGCGATCAGGCCGCTGACCTGGGGCAGGTCGAGCTGCATGGGGTCGATGCGCAGGTAAGGCTGGCCGACCTTGCGGGCCAGCCATTGGCAAAGGTGCTCAAGGTCCAGCTGCTGGCCAGGCTGTTGGCGGTGTTCCAGGCTGCAGGCGGCGATCTGTTCGAGCGGATGGCAAGCGGGGTGGGCGGCGGCGTTGTCGAGCACGTGCTCGGCGTCGTTGGCGTGCAGGTGCTGGTCGGCGACCAGGGCGGCGAGCACGCGTTCAAGGTCGAGGGTCATTGTGTGGGGGCTATGCATGCTGGGCGTCCGTGCCTGATCGGGAATGTGCCGATCAGGCTAGCCGGGCGGGGCGCGGGCATCACGGGGGAAGGGTTTCGGGGTTTTACACGTACGGTGTAGAGGCATTCCGCGAGGCTATAGGCCAATGCCAGTCAGTTAAGTAATTTGGGGCCGCTTTGCGACCCTTCGCGGGCACGCCCGCTCCCACAGGGGATTGCGCATTTCTTGAGTTCAGCGCCAAACGTGTGGGAGCGGGCGTGCCCGCGAAGGGCTGCAAAGCAGCCCCAGTAACGCTTAACTGACAGGCATTAGGCTCAATGCCGGTTTTTTTTGCGCGCCGGATTTACATATGGCTTGCGGCGCAGCACGTTCGCGCTTCGCCGCATTGCAAGACCGGCGCTGCCATTTTTTTTCAGCAGGTAGCGCCTTGACCAGAGACCAACTCGAAACCCGGCAAACGCTCATCTACTTCGCCACCGTGCTGGCGGCCTGCGCTTTCGGCGTTTTCGCCAGTGCGGGTGCTTCAGTGCTGGAAGTGCTGATCACACCCGCCATCGCCGTGCTGATGTACGCCATGTTCTTGCAGATACCCTTTCTGGACCTGCGCGCGAGCCTGGCCAATCGACGCTTCATGGTTGCCTTGTTGCTGGCCAATTTCGTGCTGGTGCCCTTGCTGGTGTGGAGCCTGACGCGCGGGCTGACGGGCCAGCCGGCCTTGCTGGCAGGCGCCCTGCTGGTACTGCTGGCACCTTGCATCGACTATGTGGTGGTGTTCACACACATGGGCAAAGGCGATGCGCGGCTCATGCTGGCAGCCACCCCCGTGCTGTTGCTGCTGCAACTGCTGCTGTTGCCGTTTTACCTGGCGCTCATGCTCGACGATGGCCAGCCGTTGAACCTGGCGATAGGGCCCTTCGTGCAGGCGTTCGTGGCGATGATCGTCGTGCCGTTGGCCTTGGCCGTGTGGACCAGTGCCCTGGTCGGCAAGTGGCGGGGGGTGAGCCGATGGAACGATGCCTGGGCCTGGATGCCCGTACCGGCGATGGCGCTGGTGCTGTTCGTGGTGATCGCTTCACAGATCCGGATTGTGTTGCACGACCTGCCGCAACTGCTGCCCGTAGTGCCGGTTTACCTGGGCTTTGCGCTGGTGGCACCGGCCATCGGCTGGGCAACAGCGAGGCTGCTGGGCTTGCCGGCACAGCAGAAGCGCGCCGTGATGTTCAGTGCGGCGACGCGCAACTCGCTGGTGGTGTTGCCGCTGGCGCTCGCCTTGCCAGAGCAGTGGCGCACGCTGGCGGCAGCGGCGGTGATTACCCAGACATTGGTCGAGCTGGTCTGCGAGCTGGTCTATGTGCGGGCGATTCCGGCGATCGCCCGCACGTAAACAGCATCAGCTCACCACGTGCAGGTAATGCAAGTGGCGCTCGTACTGGTCGAGGATGTCGCCGATCACATCCTCACGGCTCCAGCCCATCACATCGTAGTCCTGCCCGCCTTCGCGCAGGTACACCTCTGCCCGGAAGTATTTGCGCGCATCGCTGTTGTCATCGGCGTCGCGCATGACGAAGCTCGGCGTATTGAATGCCCGGGGGCGTACCTCGTACTTGAAGCGCCCTTCACCGGCATGGGAAAGCTCGAGCGTGATGCGGCCGTCGTCACGCTCGTCCACGGTCACCTCATAGCCCTGTTTGCGCAGTTCCTGGGCCACTTCTTCGCATGCGGGCTTGACCACGTCGGCGATGAAGCGGGTAACGTGCGCCCTGCGCGGCATCATGGCGATGTTGCGCAAGCGGCGCTGCCAGCCGCCGTGGTTCTGACGGCCCTGCCGCTGACCTGGCAGTGCCTGGGTGCGCAGCCCACGCCGTGTGGCGTCCAGCCCCAGGGCCTTGAACAAACCCCAGATGGAAAACAGCAGGATGATCGCGAACGGCAAGGCGCTGGCAATGGTGGCCGCCTGCAATGCTTTCAGGCCGTTGGCCAGCAGCAGGGCAATGGCCACCGCGCCCATGCTGACGGACCAGAACACGCGCTGCCAGAGTGGTGAATGGCCCCTGCCGGACGAAGCCAGCATATCCACCACCAAGGCGCCCGAGTCGGCCGAGGTGACGAAAAACACCACGACCATCAGCACCGCCACCATCGAAATGGCTGTCGACCAGGGAAAGTGCTCAAGGAACGCGAACAACGCCACCGAGCTGTCCTGGTCGACCACCGCGGCCAGGTCCTTGATGCCGCCGTGCAGGATCATGTGAATGGCCGAATCGCCAAACACCGTCATCCACAGCAAAGTGAAACCGGCCGGCACGAACAACACGCCGCAAACGAACTCGCGAATGGTGCGGCCGCGGGAAATGCGCGCAATGAACAGCCCCACGAACGGCGACCAGGACAACCACCAGCCCCAGTAGAGCAAGGTCCAGCCGCCAATCCAGTCGGTGGGTTCGTAGGCAAACAGGTTGAACGTCTTGTTGACGATATCGGACAGGTAGGCCCCTGTGTTCTGCACGTAGGCCTGCAGCAGGAATACCGTAGGGCCTACCGCCAGCACGAAAAGCATCAGGATCACAGCGAGGCCCAGGTTGAGCTCCGACAGGATACGGATGCCCTTGTCCAGGCCGCTGGCCACCGACAGCGTGGCCAGTGCACAGGTAACCGCAATCAGAATGACCTGCACCGAGGTGCTGATCGGAAGGCCGAACAACTGGTTCAGCCCGCTGTTGATCTGCAGCACGCCGTAGCCCAGCGAGGTGGCGACGCCAAATACCGTGCCCAGGATGGCGAAGATGTCCACTGCATGGCCGATAGGGCCGTAGATACGCTCGCCGATCAAGGGGTACAGCGCCGAGCGCAGGGTAAGCGGCAGCCCGTTGCGGAAACTGAAGTAGGCCAGGATCAACGCCACGATGGCGTAGATCGCCCAGGCATGCAGCCCCCAGTGGAAAAAGGTGATGTTCATGGCTTCGCGGGCGGCGGCCACCGTGTTGGGGTCACCCACGGGCGGGTTGATGAAGTGCATCACCGGTTCGGCCACACCGAAGAACATCAGGCCGATGCCCATGCCGGCAGAGAACAGCATGGCGAACCAGCTTTTGTTGGGGTAGTCGGGCTCGCTATGGTCCGGGCCCAGCTTGATGTCGCCATAGCGGCTTACGGCCAGGAAGACGACGCTGATCAGCACCAGTGCGACGGTGAGGATGTAGAACCAGGCTGCATTGGTAACGATCCACTGCTGAACATGCTCGAAGACGCTTTGGGCATGCGCCTGGAACACTGTGGCGTACAACACCAGTAACAGCACCAGTACTGCACTGGTGAAAAAGACAGGTGGGTTGATGGTGCTCCTGCGTTTCTGGTTTTCAGGCATAGGCGTTACTCCTTCGGGCGTTCAGCGCTGCGCTCCATCATTGGGCAGTCCGAACACGACTGCCCGTGGCGCATGATGCATGGAAGATGCTGAAACCTTACCGTCAGTTCCAGCAATTCCAAAACTTAGCCGCTTCGCTTGCCGTACAGAAGGCTTTGAACCTGTCAGCCGAGGTGACGCTTCAGCTCGGCAATGTGCTCGGGGCCAATGCCGCAGCAGCCGCCCACCATGCTGGCGCCGCGTTCACGCCAGTCCTTGGCCCAGGCGAGGTAGCCCGGTGGGTCCAGGTCTTCCCGCAGCTCGTCCAGCCCGTCGTTGGCGGTAGCCTCTTTGGGCTGCGGGGGGAAGGCGTTGGCGTAGGCACCGATGGCCACCTCTGCGCCTTGCTGGCCGATAACGGTACGGGCGACGTCAATGGCCGCGCCGATTACTTCCGGCTGGCTGCAGTTGAACAGCACCGCTGCGGCGCCCAGCCCGACTACCGCTTGCACGGCATCAGCCACCGGCTCACCGGAACGCAGGCGCGGCACCGTATCCACGTCCTCGTCCTGCAAAGTGAAAGACACCCAGAACGGGCGGCCGTCTTCGGGCAGGTGCGCATGGATGGCACGTACTTCGGCGATGGCGCTCTGGGTTTCGGCCAGCCACAGATCAACGTGTGGCGCCAGGCCGGCGAGCAGCGGCTTCAATACTTCTTCGACCCGCTCAGGCTGGAACAGGTCAGGGCGGTAAGAGCCGAACAGCGGTGGCAGCGAACCCGCTACCTTGACCGGGTGTGCAGCGTTATCGGCGGCATGACGCGCCAGCTGGCCGGCGGTATTGGCCAGTTGCTGGCCTTCTGTAGCAAAACGTTGCTCGCCAATGTGGAACGGCACGACCGCATAGCTGTTGCTGGTAATGACCTGGGCACCCGCGGCAATGAACGCCGCATGCACACCCACCACGGCCTCGGGCGCCTCGGTCAGCGCCAGCGCCGACCATTCGGGCTGACGAAACGGTGCGCCGCTGCGCTGCAGTTCACGGCCCATGCCCCCGTCGAGAATAACCATCGCGCGCTGTGTCATATAACTACTCTGAAGGTATTTATGAATAAAATTCATTATGAGAGAAAGGTTTATAACTATTAAATACACTTTCTCTTTTTTGGCAAACTTTTCAGGTATGTACATGCGCTTTTCTACTGTGCTCGGCGCGGGCCTCGTGTTCCTCGCCACTGCGTCCCAGGCCCTGGCAGGCACCACGCTGGAGCGGGTTGAATCGCGCAAGGAAATGGTCAACGTGTTGATGGAGAGCTACCCGCCGTTCTCCTTCCTCAATGATCAGAACCAACTCGACGGCTTCGACGTGGATGTGGCCAAGGCTGTGGCCGACAAGCTTGGCGTGAAGCTGCGCCTGGAAACCCCGTCGTGGGACGTGATCGCCGCCGGCCGCTGGAGCGGCCGCTACGACATCTGCATCTGCTCGATGACGCCCAGCAAAGCCCGCGCCGAAGTGTTCGACTTCCCGGTGGAATACTACGCATCGCCGGCGGTGATCGTGGTCAATGCCAAGGATGAGCGCATTCATGGGGCCAAGGACCTGGATGGACGCAAGGTAGGCTTGACCAGCGCCTCCAGCTACGAGAGCTACCTGAACAAGAACCTGGTGATCGAAGGCAAGGAAGACCAGAAGATCGACTACCCCTTCGACTTTGTGCAGATTGCGCCTTACGACACCGACAACGTCGCTTTCCAGGACCTGGGCCTGGGCGCGGGCGTGCGTCTGGATGCCATTCTTACCAACCTGGTGACCGCGCAGCCGCGCCTGACCCAGGACAAGCGCTTCAAGCTGGCCGGTGCCCCACTGTATGAAGAGCCCAACTCGGTGGCCATCGAAAAAGGCGACCCTGAATGGGATGCCAAGGTGCGCCAGGTGTTTGCCGAACTGAAAGCCGATGGCACGCTGGCCAAGCTGTCGCAGAAATGGATTGGCGCCGACATCAGCAAATGAGCACCTTCCCTTCTTCCCCCAAGCCCGCGGCCAAAGCCACGGGCGCCAGCCTGTTCGGCTTTCGCACCCGGCTGCTGCTGACCTGGCTGGCGCTGTTCGGTCTGTTCGTGGCGTTCTTCCTCAGCTTCGACCTGAAGTTTGCGATCATTGTGGAGAAGTTTCCCAACCTCGCCGGCTTCAAACTGGGCCCTAACGGCTTTTTGCAAGGCGCAGCGCTGACCCTGTTCCTGTGCCTGTGCTCGATGGTGGTCTCGGTGCTGCTGGGCTTTGCCGCAGCCCTGGCGCGCTTGTCCGGCAGTGCGGTGCTGGTCGGTATCGCCAGTTTCTACACGTCGTTCTTCCGCGGTACGCCGCTGCTTATCCAGATTCTGCTGATTTACCTGGGCCTGCCACAGGTCGGCCTAGTGCCCGGCGCAATCAGCGCAGGCATCATTGCGTTGTCGCTGAACTACGGCGCCTACCTCAGTGAAATCTTCCGCGCCGGCATTCTCGGCGTGGCGCGCGGCCAGCGCGAAGCGGCGCTGGCGCTGGGCATGCGCCCGCCGCAGACGTTCTGCTACATCGTGCTGCCCCAGGCCATGCGGGTGATCATTCCGCCCACGGCCAACCAGTTCATCTCGATGCTCAAGGATTCATCGCTGATTTCGGTGATGGGGGTGTGGGAAGTGATGTTCCTGGCCCAGTCGTACGGGCGCTCCAGCTACCGTTACCTGGAAATGCTGACCACCGCGGCAATCATCTACTGGGTACTGTCGATTCTGCTGGAGCTGGTGCAAGCGCGCCTGGAACGGCACTTCGGCAAGGCGTACCAGCGCTGAGCAGTGCCTTGGCGCAGCGGGCACATGCAAGAACGGTCGCCCGAAGGCGACCGCTGGTGGGTGGGGCGACAGTCGGCTAGTCCTTGCTGACGGCGTCCTTCACATCGCCCACCACTTGTTGGGCTTCACCCTTTTTCTCCTGCACCTTGCCCTTTACCTCCAGCTCGGTATTGCCAGTCGCTTTACCAACGGCTTGCTTGACCTTGCCAACCACTTCGTTGGCCATGCCTTTGACTTTGTCAGACGTGCTGCTCATGGTTTTTCTCCTTCAACGACATCCGTACATGTGGGTTGGGGTTACACCAGTGAAACGGGCAGACCTGGGCGGGTGATCACACATTCACGACCCGGGTCTTGCGTGACGACAGGGCGAAGCGGCCTGCCACAACGCTCAAGGCAGCGCCAAGCAGCAGGGTTACCAGCGTGCCCCAGGCGGCTTTGGACACGTTGCTGGCCGCTACTTGGGCAGCTTCACGCGCCTGTTGCTCTGCCTGGTCTTTCAGCACTTGCACCTGCTCGGCGGCTTGCTGGTAGGCACGGGCATAGTTATCCACGATCTGCTGGGCCTCCTGCTGGCTCTTGCCCGTGCGCGCCGCCACGATGTTGACCAGGGCCTGCTTGTCTGCCGCGCTCAGCGCAGGCTCACCGGCCTTGCGTACCCGGTCGAACCATTGCTTGAGCTGGTCAACGGCCTGGGTCGGGTCCTCGGCGGCGATACGGCCCGCCGACTCACCCTGCGCCTGCGCCTGATCGGCCTGCTGCTCCAGGTTCGACGGGTTCAGTTCGGCCTTGCCGGACTGCTGCAGGGTCTTGTTCAGCTCCGCTTCCAGGCTGTCCCAGTCGAGCGAAATGCCCTGCTTACCCAGGCGCTCTTTGATGCCTTGGCCGACTGCCGGTGCGGCGGCAGCCACACCATCCGCGGCAAGCGACAGGCCTTTACCGGCAATATTGCCGGCAGTGCCGACCACGCCCCCGGCCAGCGAAGCCAGCAGCCAGGTCGCCAGCAATGTGGTCACCGTCCAGCTCAACAGGCCATGCAGGCCACCGCGGCCCGGCGCCGTGCGGCCGGCAACCCAGGCACCGGCGGCGACCGAAACCAGGGTGCTGACGAACAACCACACCCCCGCACCGGTGCCAAAGCCACGCAGCGGGTTGCCATCGGCCATCGCGTCAACGGCTCCGGCCCCGATGGCGGTGCCCAGCACACTGAGTACCAGGTAGGTAGCCAAGGCAATGGCCCCCCCGGCGAAAACTGCACTCCACGACACCCGCAGCGGGCTCACGGCATTTGCCGGGGTGCTTACATAGGCTTCAGTCATCTATGCATCCTCGTCAATGGGAACTGGCTGCACCGGCCACGGGTGCCTGATGCAACGTCATGGCCAGTTTGCGGGTCCCATGCAAGGGTGTATTGATGCATCTGCCCCACCCGCACTAGTGCATTGGCACCAATCTGCCGGTGCCTGCTGCGTTTATGCTCAACGCCAGTCACCACACCAGCCATTACCGACCGGGGGACGCCCATGAGCGACGCCGTGCTTGCCCGTGAAACCAACCGCCGCCAGCTGCAGCAGATAATTGCCGGGCTTTCGGATGGCGTGATGCTGCTGGAAGTGGACCAGACGATCATCTGGGCCAACGAAGCCGCCCTGCGCATGCACGGGGTCGACAGCCTGGAACAGCTGGGCGGTGACGCCGAGGGTTATCGCCAGCGCTTTGCCCTGCGCTACCGCAACAACCATCCACTGGAAGCCGACCAGTACCCCATTGCCCGCGTGGCGGCGGGGCAGGTGTTCAGCGATGTGGTGGTCGAGGTTTCGCCGGTTGGCGATGAGGAGGCGCGCAGCCGGGTACACCGGGTGCGCAGCATGGTGCTGGAAGACAGCAAGGGCGAGGCCGAATCGTTGGTGCTGATACTGGCCGACGCTACCGAGTGGGCCAGCGCAGAGCAGCGCTTTGAAAAAACCTTCAACGCCAACCCTGCCCCCGCCGTTATCTGCCGCCTCAGCGACTTGCGCTTCATCAAGGTGAACCAGGGCTTTCTGGAAATGACCGGGCATGTGCGGGAAAACGTCATTGGCCGCTCGGTGTATGAAGTGGACGTGCTGGAAAACGCCGAGCGCAAGGAGTTGGCGATCGAGCGCCTGATAGAAGGCGCGACCATCCCGCAGATGCAGGCCGAGCTGCGCTTGCCAGAGGGCGGCACCAAGCTGGTGATCGTGGCCGGGCAGCCGCTGGACATGCACGAAGAGGATTGCATGCTGTTTTCGTTCACCGACCTGGAGCCCCGGCGCAAGGCGGAGAACGCCCTGCGCCAGAGTGAAGAGCGCTTTGCCAAGGCGTTTCGCCTGAGCCCGGTGCCGACCTTGCTGTGCAGCGCCGACAAGCAGCAACTGATCGATGCCAACGAAGCGTTCCTCGACAGCCTGGGCTACACCGCCCAGGAGCTGATCGGGAAAACCGTGGCCGAAATCGACTTCTTTGCCGACCGCGGGGTGGCAGCGCAGGTGTTCGATGCGCTGGAAAAGAGCGGGCGTATCGAGGCGCTGGATGTGAAGCTGCGCAAGAAAGGTGACGACCCGCTCGACTGCATGCTGCAAGCCGACACCGTGAGCCTGCTGGACACCCCGTGCTACCTGCTGGTGCTGATGGACATCACCGAGCGCAAGCGCTCGGAGCTGGAACTGGTCGAGGCGATCGAGACCGTCATGCAGGATGCATCGTGGTTCAGCCAGACCTTGATCGAGAAGCTGGCCAATGCCAAACGTATCAACACCGGCCGGTTGCCCGATGCCTCGTTCACCGACCTTACCCGCCGCGAGCGGGATGTGCTGGCGCTTATCTGCGAAGGGCTGGCCGACAAGGAGATTGCGGCGCGCCTGAACCTGGCGCTGAACACGGTGCGCAACCACGTGGCAACGGTTTATTCCAAGCTCGATGTGCACAGCCGCAGTGAAGCGATCGTGTGAGCGCGGGAACGGCGTTTGTTCAGTACCTGATGGGTTGTTCGCGGCTGGGCCTGGCGCTGCCGCTGCCAGGCCCTACCCTTGACAGTATCCCGGTTGACCGCAAATACTCTGGGCAGATTCATATAGATGACCAAATAACAAGGTGAATCGTTCCATGACCGCACTCCCCGTCCCGATGCCTTTGCATGCTGGCCAGCCCGCACATTTGATTGCCCTGCCTGCACCTTCTGTTTGCCGCTGACGCGCCTGCCCAACCGAGACTCCTTGCATGACTCCCTTAGATATTCAGCTGTTGCTGACCGCCCTGGTCAGTGTTCTGGTGCTGGTGGCGCTGATCGTATCGCGCCTGAAGATGCACCCGCTTCTGGCCCTGCTGGTGGTGTCCATTGGCGTGGGCTTCGCGACCCATATGCAACCCGGCAGTATCGTTTCGCACCTGCTCACCGGTGCTGGCAAGACACTGGGTGCGGTCGGGGTGGTGATTGCCCTTGGCGCCATGCTGGGCAAGATCCTGGCGGATGCTGGCGTTACCGAACAGGTCGCCGATGTGATCCTCAAACGCACCCCCGACCGGCTGATCCCCTGGGCGATGATGCTGGTGGCCTTCGTCATCGGCATCCCGATGTTCTTCGAGGTGGGCCTGGTGATCATGCTGCCGTTGATTTTCAGCGTGGCACGCAAGCTGGAGGGCAAGGCGCGCTTCAAGGGCTCTGCCTATGTGTACGTGGGTGTGCCAGTGATTTCTGCCTTGGCGGCCATGCATGGCATGGTCCCTCCGCACCCTGGCCCACTGACCGCCATTGCCGTGCTCAAGACCTCGGTCGGGCCGACCATGCTTTACGGCTTCCTTGCCGCGATCCCTGCCATGGTCCTGGGCGGCCCGTTGTACGGCATGTTCATTTCCCGGCGCATGAGCACCCGCCCCGATCAGGCACTGCTGGACCAGTTCACCCTGGCTGAGCAGGCCGACGGCCAACCCCGCCCCGGTGTATTGATCGGCATGCTGGCCGCGCTGCTGCCGGCGATCCTGATGCTGGTGCACGCCGTTGCCGAAATGCTGCTGCCCAAGGGCAATGCGCTGCTGGAATTGGCCAGCTTCCTTGGCAACCCACTGATCGCCATGCTGCTGGGCGTGCTGTTCGCAGGCTTCAGCCTGGTACTGGCGCGCGGTGGCAACGCCGAGCAGTTGCGCGATGCGCTGGGCAAAAGCCTGAAGCCGATTGCCTCGATCATCATGATCATTGCCGGCGGCGGCGCTTTCCAGGAGATGCTGACCAGCGCCAAGGTTGGCGATGCCATCGTGCACCTGACCCAGCAATCGGCATTCCCGCCGTTGATTCTGGGGTGGCTGATCGCCATGCTGCTGTCGGTGTCGACCGGCTCGGCCACCGTTGGCATCGTCGGCGCTGCCGGCCTGCTGGCCCCCTTGGCAGGTGCCGACCCCAGCCTGAACCTGCCCTTGCTGGCCCTGTCCATCGGCTGCGGTTCGCTGTTCTTCAACTACGCCAACCATGCCGGTTTCTGGATGGTGAAAGAGTCGTTTGGCATGACCATGGGGGAAGCGACCAAGACCATCTCGGTGGTGCAGTCGATCGTGGCGGTGGTGGGGTTGATCGTGGTGTTGGTGCTGAATGCGGCGGTTGCGGTGGGTTGAGCCGGATGAGCGGGTGAGCCAGTTATCCTGGCTCACATGCCCTGGCGTCAGTAGCCGCGCTCCCTCAGCTTTTCTGCCAAGGGCGGGTAGTAGATCTGGCCAATCTCATCCGCAGCCCACCACGCCCAGTGCAACAGGCAGAGCGTAACGCCCCCCAGCACCAGATAGCCCTCCCAGCCAATCAGCTCGGTGACCTGATGCATCAAGCCAGGCAACTGGTAATGCGCCCCGACATTGGCGTTGGCAATGGCCATCACTACCAGCCCGAATACCAGGACACCGGCCTGGTAGCGCTGCTGACGCCACACCTCCCGTTGCTGGCTCTTGCTGCGCCAGTAGTTAAACAGGAACTCATTGCCTTCACGAAGGCTGTGCTCTTTCAAGGCGCTATAGGTCACGTGATTGTGCAGCAGGGAGTAATCGCGCCGGCTCTGTAGCCAGTGCCAAGGGATGTAGGAACCAAGCATGACCGCGACCTGCGCAAGCACTGGAACGCACACCGACACGGCCAGGCAAAACACCACGACACTCACAAAGATCCGCCCGATATTCCCCCAAACCGTAGCCATGTTCCCCGAGAAATCCAGCAGAGTGGTCCCTAGGGCTGTCATGAAAGCCATATCCATGAACAGGCACACGTAGGTGAGTTTCAGGGCCCAGCGCACCTCCCAGGCTTTCTCGAATACTGCCCCCGGCAGCCCGGCGATAGGGTTGGTTGTTTTCAGGCTGTCTCTGTTCTGATCCATGCAAAATCCTCGGCAGTTGGCATTGGCCAGTGAATGGTTACTGCAAAGTGCTGGCAGTGCGCCTTGCCTGATTACCATGCCCGAGAGCGGCGCAAGCGCTCCACTCAACTTGAGCCATTTGCTATTCCCTTGCGTCGCCACCTCACCCTGTAGGAGCGGCCTTGCGTCGCGATGGGCCGCAAAGCGGCCCCACTGCCAGCCTCGGACTCGCCGTTCATTACCCGCTATGGCGTCAGTCTGGTGCCTTTCGAGCTGGCCTGCACGGGCTGGGCTGGACCTGTGTAAGGCCTGCCGGGGATGTTTGAAAACCTACCCCTGCCCGGTTTAGGCGCAAGTCAGATCTCAAAGGCTCACGCGAACATGGGCGATGCCCATGCCCGCCAACGAGCCAGGGCCCCCGCTAGTCAGCCGGCGTACGCCCGGCTTGCTCCATCACCTTGCCACACTGCTCACTGGCCAAGCGACTGATGATCCGGATCGCCTGGTGGATGCCGGCAGTATTGCGAAAGCTCAGGCGTGGGTTGTGTTCGCACTCCAGCATTTCATCATGCTGGACCAAGGCCTCGCCTAACAGTTCGAGCGTCCAGGCGTAGCTTTGGAGGGTAGACAGGCGTTCATGATCAGGCATGGCGCACCTCCAGAGAGCCAGAGATGAAGCCTGGCCTGGCGGCAGCTAGATTATTGAGGCCCGTCGATAAACGACGGCGGGGAACGGATACGTGGATCTGCGACGGATTTACGGTGGTCATGCATGAGTTCCTTTCGTGATGGAACTGCCACCGCTCGCGGCCAAGCAAGTTAAGGTGGCAGCAGTACGCGGGTTGGCCGACCGGGACGAAAGGAGCCCGGCACACCCGAAGGTGTCCCGCGCACCACCGCCATAACGCGCCATCGCAAGCACAAAAAAGCGCCTGCGATGATGATTGGGCGCTGATGCGCCTTCCGATTCCGACCGGCCAAGGTCGCATCGCCGATGCTTCGGCGACGGGGGGACTTTATTCCCGGGTGATGGTTTTCGCAAGTTTCTACAGGTACGAAATGGGCACGCGCGTCGTAGGAGAGCGCCCTGATATAGGCAACACGCAGAGCAAGCGACCATCCCTCAGCCGTGATCACTGGCCGGGTTAGCTGCATACCGCACCCACCCCGCAACCTCCGCGCCACCCCCCACCCGATCCTTGGGATGAACACGCCCTTCGCTGACCGCCACCTCTGCAAAATCGAACGGGCTCATCCCTTCGATACACGCAACGTTCACCCCATACTGGTCCGGCGAGGAACGCCGCTGGTGGAAGGTGTAGATGCCGCATTTCGAGCAGAAGTAGTGCTTAGCTTCCCGGGTGTGGAACTGATAGAGCGTCAGCGCCTCTTCACCTTGGGTGACCGTGATATCGCCCAGATTGACCGACACCGCCACCGCCCCACGCATACGGCACAGCGAGCAGTTGCACCTGCGTGCGGTACACAGACCATCGGTCAACCGCAGTGAGAAACGCACGGTGCCGCAATGGCACGCTGCTTGGTAGACAGGGCGGTTATCGTTGTTTTTATTCGTCATGGCGTTTCTCCCGATTGAAAGGCAAACCTGGCGATTCAGGGAACAAGCCAGATGTATTGGAAATACCTAGTCATTGGAGCGTACTACGAATTCCATTTCTCGCCCTGCCCCACCTAGCAGGCGGTATGGATCGAAAATCCTGTTGCCACGACAGCAAGCGCAAAGCTGGTGTTCATGCCGGACTTGACCAGACTCGACGCTGTGGAAACGTCCGGATCAACAATGTGCACGCTACGGCTCTCTCTCGCCGGGGCTGCCGAGGTCGTGAAAACGACCACGACGCCCTCCAGCAAGCCATGACTCTGCTAATCGGTCGAGGCGCGCCCGGCTTGCTCCATTACCTTGCCACACTGCTCGCTGGCCAACCGGCTGATGATCCGGATCGCCTGATGGATGCCGGCCGTATTGCGAAAGCTCAGGTGCGGGTTGTGTTCGCATTCCAGCATTTCGTCGTGCTGGACCAAGGCTTCGCCTAGCAGTTCGAGGGTCCATGCGTAGCTTTGGAGGGTGGAGAGGCGTTCTTGGTCAGACATGGCGCACCTCTGAACGGGTTGAGACACAGCCGGCATTGCTATCAGCGAGGTCACGCATAGCAGCAAATGAATGACGGAGGGGAACGGATGCGAGGATCCAGATCAGGCTTGAGATAAACATGCATGAAGCTCCAAGTTTTGATTGGAGCTACCACGATCCTTCCTACGGGATTGGGTGGCAGCTGTGTGCGGGGTAGGAATACCGGGAAACTTGGAAACCCGGCCAGGCCGAAGCCTGCCCGCACACAGCCGCCATGTCACAGCACGGCAAGCACAAAAAAGCGCCAGCTGTGGTGCAGCGGCGCCGAGTGCGTACGCCAAGTTTACCAACGGGTTCCAACGCCCGGTCACGGTTTTTTCGTGATCAGGAAATTTAGCCTCACATTCACAAGACAATCAGGTACTGCCCGGTTCATGGCTACAACAGTACGATCAAGCTGAGCTTTAGTCAGGTCAGAACGATTTATCAGCACATTTTGCGTTCATTCATCATGAATCTGCGCGGACTAGCGCGCTCGATAAGCGCCGGTCAAGGCCAGGTGCATCAGCAAATCACGCAGAGGGGCTGGGTACAACACACAGGCGTCATAGATAACAGTGAACGATGAATGCCTCATTAATACCCCATATTGAGCACTTGGGCTTGTGCAGCCAGTTCTTCCATGGCGGCTTGGCTCACTCTGTCACGTTCGGCCTTGAACGCCATGACATCGGTGAACTTGATACGACGGTGGCTGCCGGTTTTTGTGTGTGGAATCTGACCCTCGTCCAGTAGCTTGACAAGATGCGGACGCGACACGTTGAGCATGTCGGCGGCTTCTTGAGTAGTCAGTTCTGCGTGAACCGGCACTACTTTCACGGTGTTACCTAGAGCCAGTTCGTTAAGAATGTCCCCGAGCAGTCTAAGAGCGAACGTCGGTAGCTCAACGACTTGGCGTTGCTGGGCTTCATCAATCAGCTCAATACGCTGAATATCCAGTTTCGACGAAACAAAAGCAGCGATCTGGCGGCTTGATTCAGTAGCCGCGGCGATCGCTTTCTCATCTGGAAGGATGCTTCGAGCGAGATCGGCGGTAGTCATGATGTGTCTCCAAAAGCGACTTGAAATTCCTGGCGTCTCATACGGCAGGTTTAGATCTTATAATCGAAATAAACGAAACGAAACAAACGAAACAAGGCTCGGCGCCGGCTCAAGCATGATCATGAGCTAGTGGCTGGTACCCACAGCTTCCTCAGGCCTGTGGTTCCGCTGAGGGTGAAGGGCCAGAGTGCGATCCGAAGTGGTCCAATCAACGGACAGGGCCGGACATCAGCGCCCCAACTAGGTCAAGGCAACACTCGATGACCACCGCCGGGAAGAGACGACTGTTGAGCATTGGTGCCGAGATCCCGCGCGCACATGTTCATGCCTTTCTTGATCAGGCTCGACGCTCTGGAAACGTCCGGATCAACAATGTGCACGCTACGGCACTCTCTCGCCGGGGCGCCCGAGGTCGTGAAAACGTCCACGACGCTCTCCAGCAAGCCATGACTGTGCTAATCGGTCGAGGCGCGCCCGGCTTGCTCCATTACCTTGCCACACTGCTCGCTGGCCAACCGGCTGATGATCCGGATCGCCTGATGGATGCCGGCAGTATTGCGAAAGCTCAGACGCGGGTTGTGTTCGCATTCCAGCATTTCGTCGTGCTGGACCAAGGCTTCACCTAGCAGTTCGAGGGTCCAGGCGTAGCTTTGGAGGGTGGAGAGGCGTTCTTGGTCAGACATGGCGCACCCCCTGGTGGAGGAAGCTAAGGCCCGCTGCATTGACAGCGATGTCGCTGAAAGCCTTCGAGAAACGACGGTGGGGAACGAATGCGGGGATTCTGAATAGATTTGAAGTGTGCATGCATGCTTTCCTTTTCGATTGAAGCACCGCCCTCACCGTCGCCAAACGGTTAGGGTGGCAGCTGTACGCAGGTTGGCGAAGCGCCGGGACATTTCGACATGCCACTCCAGAGCGACGGTTTCAAACAGAAGAGTCGCCCGCTGAGCTGCAATCTTGGCCTTCTGCTTTTCCTCCATCGGATCAAGGTTATCGAGCCACAGAGCCTTGGCCTCATCGCGCTTGGTTCTCGCGACAGCCAACGAAACGATGCGGTACTTGCCGATGATCAGCGTGCCTTCCTTGCCGCTGGATTTGAAATACCGCAGCCGCCAAGTCTTCGAACCAGCGGGCGTGACGTACAGGTACATGCTCCCGCCGTCGAACAGTTTGTAGGCGCGATCACTCGGTTTGGCCGTGCGGGATTTGAGGTCGCTGAGCGGAATAGCTAGGCGTGGCATAGGGGTACGTTCTCCACTCAGGAAAGACGCTGTACCCCAAAAAAAACCCCGGTTATTAGGGATTTAGTTGGTTCCCGACGGAGGGTCTTGGAGACAAAAAACCAGCCAGAAGGGTAATGCCTGTCAGTTGAGCGTTACTGGGGCTGCTTTGCAGCCCTTCGCGGGCATGCCCGCTCCCACACGTTTGGCGGTGAACGCAAGAAATGCGCGACCCCTGTGGGAGCGGGCGTGCCCGCGAAGGGTCGCAAAGCGGCCCCAAATTACTCAACTGACTGGCATTGGCCAGAAGGCCGGTTTAGAGGGCTTCCAACGCACTCAGCGGAATGCAGTGGAGCTGGATGTGGTGCGGAGACAGGAATCGTATTTTTACGGAAGTCTTTGAATTTAATAGCTATTATTCCTCAGATTAAGGATCTCTATCCCTAGAGTTATCCTTAAGCAATCTCTAGGTTGCAGACCGTCGTGATAAAAGCCCTAGTGGGATGATGCAGAGCCGCCAAAGGGCTTTGCCACCGATGCATAAAAGCCGCCTCAGACGCCTCTCGCGGATGGCGGCTATCGACCCTTAGCCTTCATCCAACACTCACAAGCTGGGAGATGCACACGTATCAGACACCCACGCATCAATTCCGGATTTTCGGATATTCAGCAAGCCACTTTGATGCACCACGTGTTCCCATCTATCGAGTACGCAACTGCCACGTCCTGCGAACGAGTAGCTAGCCTCGGGGGGCAAATCAGCTCAGCGGGCTCGTCTGCAAGGCAGACCCTCAGGGTCGGATGCTTCAGGAGTCTCCGCTCCTCGATCAGCCGGCCATCGCCACTGTAGCTCTTCTGCCTCTTTTCGCTTGACGACAACTACCGATTTAGCGGAAAAATCAGCTGGCAACTGGCCATCTTACGGTAAGCGCTGTTTTTATCATCTGGGGATTGCACGACTAATCTCTGCTACGAACAGAATGACTAAGCGATCCGAAGTATGGCTTAACTTATGCTGGTTTATCAAGGACAACGGAATGCGCGGATCAATGTGGACGAAATGGGATTTGCACCTGCATAGCCCGCTAACAAACCTAAACAATCAATTTAAAATATCGATTGATGAATATGCCCAAAAAATTGTTGATCACGAAATTGAACTAGTCGGCGTAACCAACTATTTCTTTTTCCAGCAGGATGAGCTGGAAAAAATTCGAGAGGCTTTATCTTCCCTAAACTCAAACACTACCGTACTCGGAAACTTGGAGTTTCGACTTACTCAACCCAACAAAGATGGCGAGTGGATCAACGTTCACCTAGTATTCTCAGAAAGATTCACAACAAAATACATAAACTCAGTGCTCGAAAAATTCAAAGTAGTGAACACCAATGATCAAGGAATGACCATTTGGTGCTCGGAAGAATCATTCAAAGAGAACTCTGTAAAAATTTCAGACGTGGTTGTAGATCTAAAGTCGCTGCTCGAACATGTACAAGGCTCAATGCAGCTAGGCAGAGACTTTCTACTGGCCATCTGCCCATGTGGATACGGTGGGTTTCAACCCAAGGCAACCGAAGGGCGCTCAGTAGCCGTCGCAAAAGAAATCGATAAACTCGGCCAATTAGTATTTGGCAGAGAAAGAGATCGGAATTTTTTCCTTGATACCAAGCGCTATGAAGGAGCAGCCTCCAAGCCGGTTTACGTTTGCTCCGATGCGCATGGTATCGAATCGGTTGGCTCTAAATATACGTGGGTTAAAGCCTCCCCTAACTTTCAGGGCTTAAGACAGACAATCTTTGAGCCGTCAGACAGGGTTCAGCAGTCAGACAACTTCACTGAAAAAACATTCATTAAGCCATACTTTAGCGAGATATCTATATCAGGCACAATATTCAAAGACAGCGAGCTTAGTTTTAAACAACAAGAAATACCGCCAAACCCAAATCTAGTTGCCATTATTGGTGGACGGGGAACTGGGAAAAGCATTTTCTTGGACTCCATGCTTTCAAGGCTCAGCAAGCAGTCAGCGCCACATAGATCTGGCGAAGTTAGTGTTGAAAAAATCTCAATCACTTTGAACCAGGGAGGTAGTTCAGGTAGACGCTTAGCTTTCGATGATCTCACCAGCGAAGCTTACTCCTACCTGCATGTCTCGCAAGGGGACATACATAACTTTAGCAAGAACCCTAGCTCTTTGAGCGCTGAAATCAAGCGAATGCTAAACATCAGAGATGAAGAGTTTGACTCTGTAACCACTCAAGAACTCAGCGAAAACTTAAGTGCCTACCGAGATTTTATAGAGTTCTGGCAATCAAAGGATAGCGCTGGGCAGTTGATAAACACCCCTCAATACCAAAACAGCATTATCGAAAAAAACTCCAAACTGATAAATACTTTAACGAGCGAGCAAAACAAGGCTTTAATTCAAAAATACCAAGACAACTCCAGTAGTTTAAACGCCCATGCAAAAACCACAACAAGCTCAAATGAACTTAAAGCGTTAATTGAGCGAACCTTAAAGTCTTTGAATGAACGTATAACCGAGTACAATAATCAGCATGCTCCAGCAAAACAAGTAGAGCTCATAAGCGCAGAGCAGGCTTTGCTTACTTTGGCTGAAAACGTCGAAAGCGCACATCAAGAGTCGCTTAAAATTTCGATCGCAAATGAATCTATTAAAACAGAATTCACTAAGCAGGGTATAAACCAAGACATCTCTTCACTTCTTAGCAAAGTCAAGGGATACCAGTCCGCAATAGATCTTGCCAATCAAAAGCTTGTCGAAATCAATGAGAGAACCGAAAGATACCATAACCTGGTTAAGCGCCGAGGCGAACTTGCAACGAGCTACAATATGTTCGTGGAAAAAAACAGAGTCGCAGTAGATGTCGCGTTCGGTGCTTTACAGCAAAACAACAACGAATGGAATGACGAGCAAAATCGTATTGTACAAGATATACTTAAGAACATTAGCATCACCGGCACTGCCACGTTCGATACTGATAAGTTTTATGGCGGCATAGAAAACTGTCTCAACCGTGGTAAATTTAGAGCATCAGGTGAGAGAACCACCAGACAAAAGCTGGAGGAAACCTTTCATGTGACCGATAGCACATCGCTTCTCCAGCTGCTTAGTGGACAAAAAATAATTTCAATAGGTGAAAAAAGCGTAAGCATTGAGGAGTTTTTCTGGGAATCAGAATACTTTAATCAGGGTGGCCGATATGAGTTAATGAATTATCTTTTCAACCCAAGGTCTATCCAGAACTACTACTATGTAAATGCACAATTTACTTACAAAGGCAAACCAGTAAGTAAGCTATCCGTCGGGCAGCGCGGGACTTTTTATGTCTGTTTAAAACTTGCGACTGATCCTTTTGGCAGTCCATTCGTTTTCGATCAGCCCGAGGATGACCTTGACAATGAATTTATCGTGTCTGATCTTGTACCCTTGTTCAAGTCTATTAAGAAATACCGGCAGGTAATCATTGTGACGCACAATGCAAACCTTGTGGTCAATTCTGACGCTGAACAAGTCATAGTCGCCAGCAATGATGGCGAAATTATTTCATACGCAGGCGGCGCGCTTGAAGATGGGAACGTTAGAGATGAGCAAGGAATAAAGGCTATGGTTTGCCGTATCTTAGAGGGCGGGCATACCGCTTTCGAAAATCGTGAGCGAAAATATGGTATAGCATAGGCCTCAAGGGCCGGAGTTATTTACTTTAACCGCTTAATACGGTAATTGCTGTAAAAGTACGATTATAACTTGGGTCGATAGCTGCCCTCCGTAGATGTTGGCTTTCGACCCATAACTGCCTCTAGCGAGGGGCAGCAATCGGCCAGAAGCGGTCATCCTGTTTCTACACAGCTAAGGCGGTTCATTACTCATGCCAACTCAAATAGAAAAACTTGAGGCTTACGCATCTCACTTGCTCGACGCCTTCATTTCACTGCGTCAGAGGTACTCGATTCTCAACCCAATGCTTTTCGACAAAACTGTCGTAGCTACCCATGGTTCGGGGAAACGAGCAGCGGGTTTTGACATCCTTAAACACTCATTATTTCTCTCGTGCGCACAGGACATAGCAAAGCTAACGCTCGATGACGACTCGCGAACTCCTAGTATAAAAAATCATATCCGAGCGCTGGCTGACGATGAGCTTCGACGCGCACTGCGTGAACAGTTTTCTATTTGGGAGGTTCCTTTAGCTGAAGATGAAACTGACTCTGAAATACTTGAGGCTTTCCGACGCATGGTGCTGCGAGAGGAGGCTCAGCGTGGAGCCCAATTCGATGATTTGTATCGTGAGGCCACCGCCCTGTGGGCATCGTTGTCTAACAGTCCAACGATCAAGTCCTTTAGAACCATTCGTGACAAAATCTCTGCGCATACAGAAGTGCGCTTGATCGCAGACAAATACCAGTTTGTTGACATCGGCACATTGGAGATTAAATGGGGCGATATCAAAGTAACCATTGAACAAATGCAACGGCTCGTGGAAATTATCGGGATGCTCGTTCGCAATGCTGGGTTCGCTTGGGATTCGCTCGACGAGCAGCTGAAGCATGCGGGCGAAGGCTTTTGGGACGTTGGCGATGTACCTAGCTAAGCAGCCCAAATTTGTAAACGTCAAAATACTGACCGAGCTCTGCCATTTATCACCGGCAGCTATGGATCAAAAGCAGCCGGTCGCGACAGATCGCAAATCTATTTTTCAGACTTGGGGGAATGATATATGGATGTCACAGATAATCACGTTGCTGTAGGTGCGGATTTCAGCAGAATTTTTGAGCCGAATGATTTCCTGGCGATGATCAATATCCCTGATGCAGCACTTTGCGTTTTAAGGGCGCATTTAATCTTAGAAGAGTTCCTGAACCTGTGGTCCGGTAAGGTTACCGGCACCGAGGATCTTTATGCCGGAGGCTTTGTTGCGTTCAAAACTAAACTGATTATTTCGAAAAACTTAGGCCTGCCTGATGAGCTCTTTGTCATTATTGATAAAATTAACGAGATCAGAAATCGCTTTTCGCACAGAAAGGGTCATATTCTCGAGGCTTCCATGTTAGAATCTTTAAAGACAAAGATTGATTTGGCAGTGCCAGCAGCCCCTGTCCTTAAATGTGAAGAGTTTTCGTTGTGGGCGGGCGGGAGAGACCAGCATGGCAAGCCCGCGCAGATCACTCACGAGTGGAGGAGTGCAGATACAAGGATCAGGTTTCTAATTGTATTTGTGGCCTTCATGCTAAAGTTTACTCATTGGATTCAAGGTGCCTTTAATGCACGCGGCATCAGTTATGAAATAGCTGCCGTCCCGGTTCAGAGCTCCAAATGATTACTATTAGGAAGCTAGAAGCGCCCCTTGCTATGCCGCCACTCAACTCCGACAAGTTCACCCAGCCAGATGACGAACAAGGCCGCGACCCGCTGGACATTTTGTTGGTTAACAAAATAGAACTGTATGGTACTTCCAAATCGGTACGAATGGTTTGGGAGGTTGGCGATATGTGGCTGATCAAGAAAGGCGGCAGTTGGGCAATAGGGGGCGACGAACTGGCGAGCGAAGAAGATATACGTGAATTGTTGGCCAGTGCCGGTAACGTAGCCACAATTCTAGATTATCAATAACAAATTTAAAGGCCCCCCCCGCCGTGCAGACGATCAAAATTGATCAAATAAAGCCCGCCAGTGACGCGGTGCAGGAAGCTATCGATAAGATGCGTGACATCGATGCAGATATAAACCTGCAAAAATTCAAGCCTGCAAATCCTGAGAGGGCTCGTAATCTTGTAAAAGCTCAAAGCGATGCTAGGCAGGAATACGAACTGGCACTCATTGCGTTGTCTAACAAGGTGCATGATGCGATCAAGCAAGCCAGCGCCGAAGATTAGAGCGCCGCGTTAAAAAGGCTCCTACACGTTAGACCGCTGTGGGGGCCTTTTTAATGGCTACACTAACCAATGCGCCTAGCTGGCCTACCAGCGAGCGCAAAACCTGCGCTTAACAGACTGCTCTTGGCCGATTACTGTCCTTCGCGAGAGGCAGCTATGGGTCGTTAGCAGCCATTCATGAAATAAGTGCAATCAATTAGCCCGCTTTTTGGCTGCACCATTTTTGGCTATAACTGAATGACCCGTACCTTTCTCTTCTCTTTCTTCGAGTCCCGCCAAACTTCCACACGAAACTGCTGACCAATAGGAAGTTCTGGCTCAGGCCTTGGCAAACGCGGTTTACGCTTCTTATTTTCAGGTTGGGGGATAGTGTCTTTCCCAAGAATATTTAGAGGTAGGTCCAACTGCCTGGCGACCAGTCGCGTGCTTTCAAATGAGTCTTTTAATTCAGCCATGAAGTGTGATTCATACCTTGCTTCATCACCAAGAATAAATTCAGCCTTCAGCATTGCCTGCTCAGCGGTAATTTCCCCCATCTGAACCCTATGAAATAATCGCTGCAACTCACCCAAAGAGCCATTATATTTTTTGATTTTTGGCTTAACTTTACTATAAGAAAAAGGGGTGACAGCCTGAGTTGCCAAAAAACTTCCTACTGCGCTTACCTGGGCTTGTATAGTTTGCAGCCCTGAAATAAAAGAACCGTACTGACCCACACCAAAATAAAGTGCGCCAAGGGTAGCGGCAATCTTAGCGCCGCCCTTTATTGACCCTTCTTGAACTTCTAGCGCAAGTGAGTAATCTGGAATCTTTAGTGCTTTTTCAACATACGCCTCCCATTTATCAAACAATTTAGTAGAATATTGTTCGAATTCGTGCCGAGGCAGACTCGGTACGTCGATATAAAAATCCGTGCCCCCGAGGTAAATCATACTCAATCCATGTATAATTTTGTACTTATCAACACTAAGAGCAGACAACATGACTGCTCACTTCTAGGCGCAGGCTATCTTTTTGCCATCATGATGTCCACTGATGGCTTGCCCCTTTTTCTATCACTCTCTAACGAGCAGCTGTGAATCGCATTCCACCTGCCGAAATCCCCTGTTTATCGGTTTCAAAAGCGAACACTGTGTACCACATTTCTAAGGCCTTGCTTGGGATAGCCACACTCGCTAGATGCCCGCAAAACGGCCCCAATGGGCCGATTTACATCGGCAGAATTGCGCACGATTCTAGTGTCACGCGACTCAATGACCAATCCACATCTGCTCCCCACGTCATCCCGCCAAGAATGCTGAGTGTTATCAGGGATCAAGGCCCCTGCGACCTGTGGGGAATGTCCACTACGCGGGACTGGCGGCTCCTTACGTCCGGGAGCAAGGGCATCTCATGATCTGGCCTCCTGAGCACCGTTACCGGTGGGCGGGTGGAGGCAGCATTGGCTGACGAGACCAGCGCCTGAAGATCCTGAGCCAGGTGCAGGCAGCAATGCGATGACCGGGGCATGCCTGACTGTCAGTCAGGTGCAGTCCATTCCGTGGTCTGCGGCACCATCATCTACAAGGCTGTTGCTGGTGACATCCGCGTTTGTCACGCCGATTGTCACGAGGGGGAATGCCGCAAAGCCTTGTGCGATCAGGGCTGCAGCAGTGGTAGAAGTGCCCGTCTCTTTCCAGAAGAAAGAGACGGGCACAGGTTGGCACAATAGTCGGCCAAGCGAATAGGTTGCTGCAGGACTGCTAGGTACGGTGTAGCTGGCGCACGAGCACCATATGTGTAAGAGCATCCATCACATGGGTAGTGACCGGGCGAGCTGCCGGATGCGAATCGCCCTTGGGGAGAACCACCACGGGAGCGGCGTGACCTTGAAGGTTCTGGCCACCTGGGGTGCTGTCAACGACAGCCTTTACACTGTCTTTTCTACGCCCGCAATCCTGGAGGGTCAAGCGACTCGCACGCCGGATTTTGCAGTTGAAAATGGCATGGCGCGTGTACGGAATCCCGTGGTTTCCAGTGGCAGATTGGGTGCTTTTGATTTTTCAGATGAGGTCCATCCAAACAGGGCGGCTTTGCAGCCCTGTTTGGATGGACCCGCATGGAAGGCAGATCACCGAAATTTCAAAGCCGTGCGCTCACTCGACTGCGCCACGCCTGGCTCTTAGGCTAGAAACGTTTACTCCGGTCTGATTCGCGAACTCATGCGGCGAGATATGCTCCTGCCGATTCGCTTCGAGGTAACGGCTCCACCAACTCATGATCATTCGCCGCTCCTCCAGGAACTCGGCCTTGTGGATATATGCCGCACGAACGTTGTTGCGCTCCCTGTGGCTCATCTGCCGCTCGATAGCCGTCTCTGACCACAGCCCGGATTCGATCAAGGCGCTGCACGCCATGGACCGAAAACCATGCCCGCAGATTTCCGTCTTGGTGTCGTAGCCCATGTTCCGCAAAGCGCTGTTGACCGTGTTCTCGGACATAGGCTTCCACGAGCGAGCGTCACTGGTGAACACCAGGTCGAAGTACCCCGTGATCGCATGAATCTGTTCGAGTAACGCCACCGCTTGCGGCGACAGCGGGACCAGATGGATGTCGCCCGCCATCTTCGTCCCTCTGGTCGAATACGGGACGCCATCCAACGCGGGCCGCGTATCAGGTATCTCCCATATGCCGCGCTTCAGATCGAACTCACTCCAGCGTGCGAAGCGCAATTCGCTGGACCGAACAAACACATGCAGCGACAGCATGACGGTCAGCTGAGTGAGCATGCGCCCCTTGTAGTGCTCGATGCGGTCCATCAACTCAGGCAGACGAGACAGCGGGAGTGCAGGCCGATGCGTAACCCGTGGCGCGCTGATGAAGCCCTCAAGGTCATATGCCGGGTTCACCGTGATCACCCGCAGCCGTTTCGCCTCACGCATGATGCTCTGAAGGTAGTTTTGTACCCTCAAGCCCACATCGATCGTGCCGCGCTTCTTTATCGCCTCAAGCGGCTGCATGAGGTCAAAGGTATCCAGATCAACGATGGCGCGTGCGCCTAGCAGCGGGAATACATGAGTCTTCAAACGACTCAGCACGGTCTTGGAATGGCCAGGCGCCCACTTCACGGACATTTCCTTATGCCAGTCCAAGGCAACGCGCTCGAATGTGTGGCCTCTGACAACCGCCTCGGCCTTGGCCTGTTGCTTGGATTCAATCGGATCAATGCCTTCAGCCAGCATCCGCTTAGTCTCCAGACGCTTCTGCCGAGCATCTGCGAGACCAATGACGGGATAGTTGCCAAACGAGGTCAGCCCCTCTCGCCCATCCGGCTTCACATACCGGAAGCGCCAGCCTTTGCGGCCATTGGGGTAAACGAGGAGGTAAAGACCGTCACCGTCGAAAAGCTTGTATGGGCGGTCAGTAGCTTTGGCCGAGCGGCATGCGGTGTCGGTCAGGGGAGCAGTAGTACGAGCCATAAGGGTAAACCCCTTTATCGAATCGACTTTATCCCAAACGTTACCCCTAAATCGGCTGGCAGCTGTCGGAATCCGACGGAACGCCATAACGAAAAAACCCGCAAGAAGGCGGGCTTTACGGGGGCTCCAGAGATTTTGTTAGCCTTCGCTGGAACCTGAACTGGTGCCGGAGACAGGAATCGAACCTGCGACCTTCGCGTTACGAGTGCGCTGCTCTACCGACTGAGCTACACCGGCGTGTAGCGCAACGTACCACTGCTCGCACCCGTTACGCAAACCTCTGTTTCCACTACTTTATTGCCCTGCCCTCAGGCCCCCTTGCAGCCCTTCGGCGCCAGGTCTTCTTCGATGTCGGTGGTGCACGCCCAGCCCGTCGCCGAGCGGGTCAACGTCAGGGCCTTGCCCAGCACGGTGGCCGGTGCGTCCACCAGGGTGCAAACCAGGCTGCCGCTGCTATCGGCCGCCTTGCCGTTGGCGGTGATCGCGCAATGGGCCGTTGCCGGCTGGCCGCCCAGTTCGGCTACGCCGGCTACATCCTTGCCGTCGTTCAGGCGCAGGTCCATCGCCGTTTTCAGGGCGCTGATTTCCAGCAAGCCGGCCGCGGCCTTGGAGCGGGCCTGGTGGTTGGTGTACATCGGTAAGGCGATGGTCGCCAGAATGCCGATGATCGCCACAACGATCATCAGTTCGATCAGGGTGATACCGCGTTGCCCTTTCATGAACAGTTTCCTTTTTGATACGCGTACTCGTTAGGGTCAATCTCGCCCCAAGCGACAGCGGCGCAGTAGGCCTGAACAGTCACCTTTTGTCACCCCTGCCTGCTTGGGCTTCATCATCGCTGAACTACTCTAGTGAGCATCATGGACGCGCGCCCTGGCATAGGCGCGGCAAGCTGTTTCCAGGCTTGTCGCACGGGCAACAAAAGGACCTTCGCATGACCACTTCCACCCCCCTCTACAGCTGGCACGGCACCGACGCCAACGGCGCGCCGGTCAGTGGCCAAACGCCTGGGCCCAGCCCGGCCCATGTACGTGCCGGGTTGATTCGCCAAGGCATCAACGTGGCCAGTTTGCGGCCGGCCAGCGCGCTCGGCCTCAAGCTGCCAAAGCGGCGGGAAAAGGCCGACCCGGCGGGTTTCAGCCGGCAATTGGCGACCATGCTCAAGGCCGGGGTGCCGCTGTTGCAGGCGTTCGAGGTGATGGGGCGCAGTGGCTGTGGTGCCGCCCTGGCTGCGCTGCTGGTTAGATTGAAACAGGATGTAGCTGCGGGCATGGGGCTGGCGAATGCATTGCAACGCCACCCAGGCTGGTTCGATGCGCTGTACTGCAACCTGGTACGGGTGGGCGAACAGTCGGGCACGCTGGACCGGCAGCTGGAGCAGCTGGCAGGCATGCTGGAACAGCGGCGGGCGCTGCAGAAGAAGGTGCGCAAGGCGATGGTCTACCCGTTGCTGCTGTTGCTGACCGGGTTGGGCGTGTCGGCGGTGTTGTTGCTGGAGGTAATACCCAGGTTCGAGGACATGTTCGCAGGCATGGGCGCGCAATTGCCGGCATTTACCCAGTGGGTGATCGACTTGTCCACAGGGTTCGGCCGGTTTGCGCCGATGTTGCTGGCGCTGGGCCTGGTGCTAGGTTTTGCCGGGCGCCAGCTGTGCCGCCGGCATGCGCCTGCGCGGTTGTGGCTCGGCCGCCTGGTGTTGGGCTTGCCGGTATTCGGCACGCTGCTGGGGCAGGCGGCGTTGGCGCGCTTTGCGCGTAGCCTGGCAACCGCTTATGGGGCCGGGGTGCCCTTGCTGGATGCCCTGGGTACGGTGGCGCGGGTAACCGGGGGCCAGTTGCATGAACAGGCGGTGCTGCGCTTGCGCCAGGGTATGGCCAATGGGCAGGGGCTGAACCAGGCGATGGCAGGTGAGCCGCTGTTTCCGCCCTTGCTGGTGCAACTGACGGCCATCGGTGAAGCCAGCGGCACGCTGGACACGATGCTGGACAAAGCCGCCAGCCATTATGAGGAACAGGTCAGCCAGGCGCTGGACCAGTTGACCAGCTTGCTGGAGCCGGCCATCGTGCTGGTCCTGGGCTTGCTGGTGGGTGGCCTGGTAGTGGCGATGTACCTGCCGATCTTCCAGTTGGGTAGCTTGATCTGAACATGACTTTATGGACCTTGCTGGCTGAACAGCCGGCGTACTTCTATACCCTGGCGAGCGTGCTCGGCCTGCTGGTAGGCAGCTTTCTCAATGTGCTGGTGTACCGCCTGCCAATCATGCTGGAGCGCCAATGGCAGCGTGAAGCGCAGCAGGTTCTGGGGCTGCCGACTACGCAGCACCCGCGCTTCGACCTGTGCCTGCCCGGTTCGCGCTGTCCGCAGTGCGCACATCCGATTCGCCCGTGGCAAAACATTCCAGTGCTCAGCTACATGGCCTTGCGTGGGCGCTGCTCTGCCTGCAAGGCCCGCATCAGCCCGCGTTACCCACTGGTGGAAGTGGCCAGTGCGCTGCTGTCGCTGCTGGTGGCCTGGCGTTTTGGTGCGTCAGCCGAGGCATTGCTGGCATTGCCCTTGACCTGGTGCCTGCTGGCCCTGAGCCTGATCGATGCCGATCACCAGCTGTTGCCGGACGTACTGGTGCTGCCGATGCTGTGGCTGGGGCTGATCGTCAACGCCTTTGCCGTGTATGTGCCGCTGGGCAGTGCGGTATGGGGGGCGGTGGCGGGTTACCTCTGCCTGTGGTCGGTGTACTGGCTGTTCAAGCTGGTCACCGGCAAGGAAGGCATGGGTTATGGCGACTTCAAGCTGATGGCGCTGATCGGCGCCTGGGGTGGCTGGCAGGTGCTGCCGTTGACGCTGCTGTTGTCGTCGGTGGTCGGGGCGCTGGTGGGCCTGAGCTTGTTGCATTTGCACCGGCACGCACTAGGCACGGCGATGCCGTTTGGCCCTTATCTGGCCATTGCGGGGTGGATTGCCGTGCTCTGGGGTGATGAAATATACGCCTCTTACCTGCAACTGCTGGGATACTGATGACCACTGCGGCGTTTACCCCCTGGATTCTCGGCCTGACTGGCGGCATTGGCAGCGGCAAAAGCGCCGCCGCCGAGCGCTTCGTCGAGCTTGGCGTGCACCTGGTCGACGCCGACCAGGCCGCACGCTGGGTGGTCGAGCCTGGCCGCCCGGCCCTGGCCAGCATTGTCGAGCGCTTTGGCGCGGGGGTGCTGCAGGCCGATGGCCAGCTCGACCGTGCCGCGCTGCGCCAGCTGATTTTCGCCGACCCCGCGCAGCGCAAATGGTTGGAGCAACTGCTGCACCCGCTGATCGGGCAAGAGATTTTCAGCTACCTGGCCAAGGCAGAGTCGCCGTATGCGATCTACGTGTCGCCGCTGCTGATCGAGTCGGGGCAGCACCACAAGACCCAGCGCGTGCTGGTGATCGATGCGCCGCAGGCGCTGCAAGTGGCGCGTACCCTGGCCCGGGACAACACCAGTACCGAGCAGGTGCAGGCGATCCTGAAGGCCCAACTGGCCCGTGAGGAACGCTTGCGCCATGCCGACGATGTGCTGGTCAATGACGGCGACCTCGCCGCGCTGCATGAGCAGGTTGACCGCCTGCACCACTTTTACCTGACTTTGAAAGGAGGCCAGCCATGAGCCAGCCATTGACCGTCGATTGCCCGACCTGTGGCGCACCTGTGGAATGGACCGAGAAAAGCGCGTTCCGGCCGTTCTGCTCAGACCGCTGCAAGCTGATCGACCTGGGTGCCTGGGCTGCGGAGGAACACAAGATTCCTGGGGCGCAGGAGTCCGAGGACGAGCTGTATTCAGGCGACCTGGAGTCGCGGCATTGAACTGATCCACCTGCCGGGCCAGGCGATGATGCACCGGCCTAGCCTGCGGGCTCAGTGCTCATCGTCCTTCCACGGCGCCTGCAAATACCGGGTGCGGTTGAAGGTTTCCAGCCAGTCCGGGCAAAACACCACCAACGCACTGATCACCATGCCGTTGATGAACGCTTCGGGGAACATCATCAGCCACAGGTAACCGACAAAGTCGCCAAGCCACTCTGGCAGCGCAAAGCGCCCGTCCAGCCACAATAGCCCTAGCGCCACCGGCACGCAGACCAGCACCGTGAGTGCGGCAGGGAAAAACCCTGAGCAGAAGATGTAGACGAACAGGTTTCGCGGTTGTGCCCGCTCCACTACAAGGGCGCACACCTCGGTGATCAGCACCGGCAAACCCACCAGCAACAGACCATTGACCCCCAACGCCGCCAGGTCCTGGCGCCCCAGCACCAGCAGGCCCAGCTGGGCCATGAAACCACCCATCACGGCCAGTGGCCAGTCCAGCAACAGGGTAACCGCCGTCATGCCGATGAAGTGGTACGCCACGCCGGTATCGAAATCGCGCCTTACCAGCCACAACGCGAACAGGCAGAACACCGTGCCAAACAGCAGGTGCTGGCGGCGCCGGTCGGCAAGCAGTTCCACCCAGCGAACCTGGCTGGCGGCCCAGGCCAGCAGCGGCACGTAACCCAGCCAGCCAAGGCTCAGGGTGGTGCCAGACAACACCTGTGCGCTGATCACTGAATAATGCCCCCTGCCGGCCTGTGGATAAGGGCAGTGTACACGCAAACTTCCCGGCCCCTTTGCGGCGGATGGCCTGCGGCCGCATGCGTGCCTCTTGCTGTCATCGATTAACGGCTAAGCTTGTGTGCATGGATGACTCCGACTACCTGCGCCTGCTGACCATTCAGGCCGAACAAGCCAATGCCTTCCTCTCCAACGCCCGCAAGTGGGAGCGGGAGCGGTGGGTGTGCCAGCGCCTGTTGCAGGGGCTGAACATTCCCTACCGCAGCGAAGACTTCACCCCGGCCGGGCAAGAGCCGCCCGACGTGCTGTTTCGCGACGCCGCCTTCGAGGTGTTTTTCGTGCTCGACGAGGGCCGCCGCCTGAATGATGAATGGCGCGAGGAGCTGCAGCGCCGGCGCAGTGCATTTTCCCTGGCGCAACTGGTGCGCCGCGAAGCCCGCCCACGGCGCATCAGTGCCACCGAACTGCTCGGGCGGCTGGCGCCCACCTTGCGCAAGAAGGCGCGCAATTACCGCGAGCGCGGGCTGGAGCTGAACGATCTGGACATCATTGCGTTTTCCAGCCTCAAGCGCGAGGTGCTGGACCTGAACACCCACTTCCCGCCGCCCACCGAATACCTGCGCCAGGGCTGGCGCTCGCTATCGCTGGTCGGGCCAACCTTTGCCCGCGTGCTGTTCGCCCACCCCGATGCGCCGGATTTCCTGCGCAGCAACCTGGGGCGCAGCATCGTCTTCGACGTTGGCATCAGTCTTTGATCCAGTGCAGCGAGTGTTTGCGATGGCGTACACTCGGCGCCAGGGATAGAAAGCATTATCATTTGTTTCAAGCGCTTGCACGAACGCTGTAGCGTTTGTGCAGTCTCTTACGTCTACCTGACGAGGCCCTACCATGACCAGCCGCCTGAACCCGGAAGATCAGCGTCGTGTCGATGAGTATCTGCGAGCCCCTCAGCACCAAGTCGAGCGCCGGCCCTTCCGGCCATGGCTGCTCCTTGTGCTGGTGGTGGCCGTGACCATCGGGTTGGGCCTTGTCAGCCGCCTGCTGAGTGGACTGGTGCTATGAGCTGCCTTGCGCTCGCCCTCCCCTCGTGCAGTTTGCGGCCGCCCCCAAAGGGCAAGCATTCCGTAAACCTTATGAGATATCCCCATGACTCATCGCATCGTGATTGTCGGCGGCGGCGCCGGCGGCCTGGAACTGGCGACCCGCCTGGGTAAAACCCTGGGCAAGCGCAAGCAGGCCGATGTCACCCTGGTCGACACCAACCTCACGCACATCTGGAAGCCATTGCTGCACGAAGTGGCCGCCGGCTCGCTGAACTCCTCGGAAGACGAACTGAACTACGTGGCCCAGGCCAAGTGGAACCACTTCAACTTCCAGCTGGGGCGCATGAGCGGCCTGGACCGTGAAGGCAAGCAGATCCAACTGGCCGCCACCCTGGACGAAGAGGGCCGCGAGCTGTTGCCTGCACGTACCCTGGGTTACGACACTCTGGTCATTGCCGTGGGCTCCAATACCAACGACTTCGGCACCCTGGGCGCGGCGCAGCACTGCCTGTTCCTGGACACCCGCAAGCAAGCCGAGCGCTTCCACCAGCAACTGCTCAACCACTACCTGCGTGCCCACGCCGGCGACGTGGCCAGCGAGAAAATCAGCGTAGCCATTGTGGGTGCGGGCGCCACCGGTGTGGAGCTGGCGGCCGAGCTGCACCACGCGGCCCACGAGCTGGCGGCCTATGGCCTGGACCGCATCCAGCCCAAGGACATGCACATCACCATCATCGAGGCCGGCCCGCGCGTTCTGCCGGCGCTACCGGAGCGCATCAGCGTACCGGTGCACAAGACCCTGGAAAAACTCGGGGTCAAGGTAATGACCAATGCCGCTGTCAGCGAAGTCACCGAAGACGGCCTGAAAACCAAGGACGGCGAGGTGATCCAGGCCAGTTTGAAGGTGTGGGCGGCCGGTATCCGTGCGCCCGGTTTCCTCAAGGACATCGATGGCCTGGAAACCAACCGCATCAACCAGCTGGTGGTACGCCCTACCCTGCAAACCACCCGCGACGACAACATTTTCGCCTTTGGCGACTGTGCGGCGTGCCCGCAGCCAGACAGCGACCGCAATGTACCGCCACGCGCGCAAGCAGCGCACCAGCAGGCGTCGATGCTGGCGCAAAGCCTTAAAGCACGGCTGGAGAACAAGCCGCTGCCCACGTATGCCTATAAGGACTACGGCTCGCTGGTTTCACTGTCGCGTTTCTCGGCGGTGGGCAACCTGATGGGTAACCTGATGGGCAGCGTGAAGCTGGAAGGCTGGCTGGCGCGGATGTTCTATGTGTCGCTGTACCGCATGCACCAGATGGCGTTGTACGGGTTCTTCCGTACGGCATTGATGATGTTGGGCAGCAAGATTGGCCGGGGTACCGAGCCGCGGTTGAAGTTGCACTGACACACATGCAATAGAGGCTGCCTGTACAGGCCTCATCGCCGGCCAGCCCGCCCCAGAGGCTGCAACAGGCTCAAGGCCTTGGTTTGCCCCTTGTTGGATCGGGTTTTACCCGCTCCAACAAGGCAAGGGTGCATTTTCCCGAGGCAAAGAAAAAGGGCATCTCGTAGGAGATGCCCTGTTTTGCATGGTGGGTCGTGTAGGATTCGAACCTACGACCAATTGGTTAAAAGCCAACTGCTCTACCAACTGAGCTAACGACCCGGAAAATGGTCGGGGTGAGGGGATTCGAACTCCTGACATCCTGCTCCCAAAGCAGGCGCGCTACCGGACTGCGCTACACCCCGAGGTCTTTCAAAAAAAAGGGCATCTCTTTGAGATGCCCTTCTTTACATGGTGGGTCGTGTAGGATTCGAACCTACGACCAATTGGTTAAAAGCCAACTGCTCTACCAACTGAGCTAACGACCCGGAAAATGGTCGGGGTGAGGGGATTCGAACTCCTGACATCCTGCTCCCAAAGCAGGCGCGCTACCGGACTGCGCTACACCCCGAGATGGCTCCGCGACCTGGACTCGAACCAGGGACCCAATGATTAACAGTCATTTGCTCTACCGACTGAGCTATCGCGGAACTGAACTTCGGTACTACTTTTCGATTTGCTACTCCGAAGACTGTGTTCGCTTCGGACTCTTGAGCTTCGCTGCTTTCGCGTTGTAGCTGCTGAGGCCGGCTATTCTACATTCTTCGTTTTGCTTGTCAACCACTTTTTTTCATTCAACTTACTGATTTGTAAGTTGTTTTGCGGCCATCGTTACTGCTGATGATTCGCTTAGTGCCTGACAACGCGGCGTATATTAGGGGCACTCGTTTTTTGATGCAAGCAAAAATTTCAAAAATTTCAGCGGGTTATCCAGACAGGCTGGGAAAGCCCGAATTTGCTGGGGCGGTGCCGGCTTCTTCGCGGGTGAACCCGCTCCTCCAGGGTTATGCGCAGGCTTCAAGGCTGCAGGTAAACGTATGACCCCCTAACAGGCCAGCGCAGGCAGCCAGGCAAAAAAAAAGCCCCGCAAACGCGGGGCTCATGGTGAAGCAGGTCAGCCAAAGACGATTTCGTCGCCTTCCACCTTGGCAGTGATCGCGGTACCCGGCATGAACTTGCCTGCCAGGATCAATTGCGCCAGCGGGTTTTCGATCCAGCGCTGGATCGCCCGTTTCAGCGGGCGGGCACCGTAGACAGGGTCGTAACCCACGGCGATCAGCTTGTCCAACGCTTCCGGGCTCAGGCTCAGCGACAACTCGCGCTCCAGCAGGCGGCTGCGCAGGCGGCCCAGCTGTATCTCGGTAATGCCGGCAATTTGCTCGCGGCCCAGCGGCTCGAACACCACCACTTCGTCGATACGGTTGATGAACTCCGGACGGAAGTGCGCCCCTACTGCATCCATCACTGCCGCACGCTGTGCCTCGCGGTCGCCGACCAGCTCCTGGATCTGTGCCGAGCCCAGGTTGGAGGTCATCACGATCACCGTATTGCGGAAGTCCACGGTGCGCCCGTGGCTGTCGGTCAGGCGGCCGTCTTCCAGCACCTGCAGCAACACGTTGAACACATCCGGGTGGGCCTTCTCCACCTCGTCCAGCAGCACCACCGAGTAGGGCTTGCGCCGTACCGCCTCGGTCAGGTAACCGCCCTCTTCGTACCCTACGTACCCGGGTGGCGCACCAATCAGGCGAGCCACGGAGTGTTTCTCCATGAATTCGGACATGTCGATGCGGACCATGGCCTCTTCGGTGTCGAACAGGAACTCGGCCAGTGCCTTGCACAGCTCGGTCTTGCCCACACCGGTAGGGCCCAGAAACAGGAACGAACCACTTGGCCGGTTGGGGTCGGACAACCCGGCACGTGAGCGGCGCACAGCATTGGCCACGGCGGTTACCGCTTCGCCCTGCCCGATCACGCGCTGGTGCAGCAACGCTTCCATTTTCAGCAGTTTTTCGCGCTCGCCCTCCAGCATCTTGGATACCGGAATACCGGTCCACTTCGACACCACCTCGGCAATCTCTTCCTCGGTCACCTTGTTGCGCAGCAACTGGTTCTCGGTCTTGCCGTGCTGGTCGACCATCTGCAGGCTGCGCTCCAGGTCCGGGATTACCCCGTACTGCAGCTCGGCCATGCGGCTCAGGTCGCCCTTGCGGCGGGCAGCTTCCAGCTCCTGGCGGGCCTGCTCGATCTTTTGCTGAATCTGCGCCGAGCCCTGTACTTCGGCTTTCTCCGAAGCCCAGATTTCTTCCAGGTCGGAATACTCGCGCTCCAGCCGTTCGATTTCTTCGGTCAGCTTCTCCAGGCGCTTTTTCGCTGCCTCGTCTTCTTCCTTCTTCAGCGCCTGCGATTCCACTTTCAACTGGATCAGGCGGCGATCGAGGCGGTCGAGCACTTCCGGCTTGGAGTCGATCTCCATGCGGATGCGGCTGGCCGCTTCGTCGATCAGGTCAATGGCCTTGTCCGGCAACTGACGGTCGGTGATGTAGCGGTGGCTGAGTTTGGCCGCAGCGATAATGGCACCGTCGGTGATGGCCACCTTGTGGTGCACTTCATAGCGTTCTTTCAGGCCACGCAGGATGGCGATGGTGTCTTCTTCGCTCGGTTCCTCTACCAGCACTTTCTGGAAGCGGCGCTCCAGGGCGGCGTCTTTCTCGATGAACTGGCGGTACTCGTTCAGCGTAGTGGCGCCCACGCAGTGCAGTTCGCCACGGGCCAGGGCCGGCTTGAGCATGTTGCCTGCGTCCATGGCACCCTCGCCCTTGCCGGCGCCAACCATGGTGTGCAGTTCGTCGATGAACAGAATGATCTGGCCTTCCTGCTTGGACAGCTCGTTCAGCAGCCCTTTCAGGCGCTCCTCGAACTCACCGCGGTACTTGGCACCCGCAATCAGCGCGCCCATGTCCAGCGCCAGCAGGCGTTTGCCTTTCAGGCCGTCGGGCACTTCGCCATTGATGATGCGCTGGGCCAGGCCCTCGGCGATGGCGGTCTTGCCCACGCCGGGTTCGCCGATCAGCACCGGGTTGTTCTTGGTACGGCGTTGCAGCACCTGCACCGTACGGCGGATTTCGTCGTCGCGGCCAATGACCGGGTCCAGCTTGCCTTCTTCGGCACGCTTGGTCAGGTCGACGGTGTACTTGTCCAGCGCCTGGCGTGACTCTTCGGCGTTGGCGTCATTCACCGCCGCGCCACCGCGCAGGTTGTTGATGGCATTTTCCAGGGCCTTTTTGCTGACACCCTGGCTGAGCAGCAACTTGCCCAGCTTGCTGTTCTCGTCCATGGCGGCCAGCAACACCAGCTCGCTGGAAATGAACTGGTCGCCCTTTTGCTGGGCCAGGCGGTCGGCCTGGTTGAGCAGGCGCGCCAGGTCCTGCGACATGTTGACGTCGCCGGTGGGGTTCTGGATTTTCGGCAGCTGGTCGAGTTCTTTCACCAGTGCCTGGCGCAGGCTATTGATATCGAAGCCCACTTGCATCAGCAGTGGCTTGATCGAGCCGCCCTGCTGTTCGAGCAATGCCTGCAACAGGTGCACGGGCTCGATGGCAGGGTGGTCCATGCCTACGGCCAGGGATTGGGCATCGGATATTGCAAGTTGCAGCTTGCTGGTCAAACGGTCTATTCGCATGGTGTACCTTCCTTTAAAGGGCAGGTCGGAGCGATGGACAGCGCCTGTTTATAAAGAAACCTGCCTGAGATGCCTTTATAGATAAGGCTGATTCTGGAAGATTCAAGCGTAGCGGGGTTGACCGGGATCAACGGGTTGGATTAGCGCTTGGGGCAGGCGGTGCCCATCAAGGCTAGAGCGGCTGCAACCACACCAGCGAAGCGAAGCGGCCACCCTGCGGCGTACGGCGGTAGGAGAAAAACCGCTCGTCACTGACCGTGCACCAGCCACCGCCATAAACAGCCGATACCCCACGGGCCGCCAGGCGAATGCGCGCCAATTCGTAGATGTCTGCCATCAGCTTGCCTGGCCGCTCGCCCTCGACAAAAGCCCGGGCGGCTTCAGGGTGCACGGCAGTAAAGGCATCGCGCACTTCCAGCCCCACTTCGAAAGCCTTGGGCCCGATCGCCGGCCCCAGCCACACCAGCACCTCCTGGGGCGCCAGCGCCAGGCGGTCGAGGGTGGCTTCCAGCACGCCACCCGCCAGCCCGCGCCAGCCCGCATGCGCCGCCGCCACGCGGGTGCCCGCACGGTCACAGAACAGTACAGGCAGGCAGTCGGCCGTCATCACGGTGCAGGCAATGCCGGGCTGGCTGGTGCAGCTGGCATCGGCCTCGGCTACCAGGGCCGGGTTGGCATCCGCCACCTCCAGCCCATGCACCTGCTTGAGCCAGGCTGGCTGGATGGCGAATTGCTCGCGCAGGCGGCGACGGTTTTCGGCAACCGCGGCAGGGTCATCCCCCACATGGTCACCCAGGTTGAACGTGGCGTAGGGCGGCAGGCTCACACCGCCCTGACGGGTGGTGACACAGGCGCGTACCGAGGCCGGGGCTGGCCAGTCGGGAAACAGCAGCGTCTGCGCCAGGTCACTCATCCGATGAAGCTCTCACGGTCCTGGTTGAGCAGCGACAGCAACCAGACGAAGTCGTCGGGCAGTGGCGACTCCCACTTCATGACTTCACCGGTGATCGGGTGGGCCAGGGCAAGGAACCGCGCGTGCAGCGCCTGGCGCGGGAAGCTTTTCACTGCCTCGACCATGGTTGGGCTGGCAGCCGGCGGAATGCGGAAGCGGCCACCGTAGGTCTGGTCGCCGACCAGCGGAAAGCCCACATGGGCCATGTGTACGCGGATCTGGTGGGTGCGGCCGGTTTCCAGCTTGACCCGTACATGGGTGTGCGAGCGGAAGCGCTTGAGCACCCGGTAGTGGCTGACGGCTGGCTTGCCGCCGTCGGTGACCGCCATGCGCTGGCGCATGCCGCCGTGGCGACCGATCGGGGCGTCGATCTTGCCACCGGCGGTGACCACGCCGATGACGATGCACTCATAAATGCGGCTGACCTTGCGCGCCTGCATCTGCTCGACCAGCTTGGTCTGCGCCTGCAGGGTCTTGGCCACCACCATCAGCCCGGTGGTGTCCTTGTCCAGGCGGTGAACGATACCCGCACGCGGTACGTTGACGATGTCTGGCACGTGGTGCAGCAGCGCATTGAGCAGGGTGCCGCTGGCGTGCCCGGCAGCCGGGTGCACGACCAGCCCGGCAGGCTTGTTGATGACCATGATGTGGTCGTCTTCGTAGACGATATCCAGTTCGATATCTTCTGCTACCCACTCACCCTGGGCTTCCTGTTCGGCCTGCAGGGCAAGCTGGGAGCCACCGTGAACGAGGTCGCGAGGGCGCACGACGGCACCATCGACCGTCAGGCGGCCCTCTTTGATCCACGAAGTTAGCCGCGAACGCGAGTACTCGGCGAACAATTGGGCGGCGACCTGGTCGAGGCGTTGGCCGCCCAATTCGGACGGGACCTCTGCGCTAAGTTGAATGATCTCGGACATGCTCGATTCGGCGGGCGCACAGCCTTTGGTTTCGGCTGCGAGCTTGTGGTTAAATACGGCTTCTTTTGTCCCGGGGTTGGCCGGGGCGCTCATCATAACAGGACGGCACCGCCCAAAACAGCGGCCGTCAAAGGGACGCAAGCCGCCATGCAAGTGAAACACCTGCTGCTGATCGCCATCCTTGGGCTCACCGCGGCCTGTTCCTCGAATAAGGAAGTCATCGACGAGAACCTCAGCGAGGCCGAGCTGTACCAGCAGGCCCAGGCTGATCTGGACAACTCCAGCTACACCAGCGCCGTGAACAAGCTCAAGGCCCTGGAGTCGCGCTACCCGTTCGGCCGTTATGCCGACCAGGCGCAGCTCGAGCTGATCTACGCCAACTACAAGAACGCCGAGCCCGAAGCGGCCAAGTCGGCTGCCGAGCGCTTCATTCGCCTGCACCCGCAGCACCCGAACGTGGACTACGCCTACTACCTCAAGGGCCTGACCTCGTTCGACCAGGACCGTGGCCTGCTGGCGCGCTTCCTGCCGCTGGACATGACCAAGCGTGACCCGGGTGCTGCCCGCGACTCGTACAACGAGTTCGCCCAGCTGACCAGCCGCTTCCCCAACAGCCGCTACGCGCCCGATGCCAAGCAGCGCATGATCTACCTGCGCAACCTGCTGGCGTCGTACGAAATCCACGTGGCCGACTACTACCTGAGCCGCCAGGCTTACGTAGCTGCCGCCAACCGTGGCCGCTACGTGGTCGAGAACTTCCAGGAAACCCCCTCGGTCGGCGACGGCCTGGCGGTAATGGTCGAGTCGTACCAAAAGATGCACCTGGACGAACTGGCCGCCACCAGCCTGGAAACCCTCAAGCTCAACTACCCAGACCACCCAAGCCTGGTCGATGGCGAGTTCCAGCCCAAGCAGACCGAGTCTGACGGCCGCGGCTGGCTGTCCAAGGCCACCCTGGGCCTGATCGAGACCGACACGCCGCTGCCGCCGGGTGAAACCCGCGCCAACCAGGACGTGGTCAAGCAGTTCCAGGACGCGCGCGACGAGATGCCGCAAGAGCTGCTGCCCAAGGATGAAAACGGCGACCCGATCGTGCCCGAGGGCCCGAAAGAGGCCGAGAAAGACCGCTCCTGGTTCAGCTACATGACCTTTGGTCTGTTCGATTGACCGACCGCGGTAAATGAAAGGGAGGCCTTGGGCCAATACCCGTCAGTTAAGTAATTTGGGGCCGCTTTGCGACCCTTCGCGGGCACGCCCGCTCCC